>ERZ791884.235-NODE-235-length-68566-cov-4.346149_pt1 | contig 68566 bp, 65 predicted proteins | sample MGYA00509941_ERZ791884 | MGnify/ENA primary metagenome ERZ791884 (study PRJEB30046, sample SAMN00792095) | human gut metagenome | study: EMG produced TPA metagenomics assembly of the A metagenome-wide association study of gut microbiota in type 2... | reverse complement strand
AAAGCAATTAAAAGATGTACTTTCAAATAAAGAGGCTTGCGAAAAATTGCTCAATACACCGCAGGCAAAAGAACTTATGAAAAAACTTAACGGGGGAAAATAAATGTGGATAATTCTACAAATATCAATGATATTATAGCTAATTTAACGCCTGATGATATAAATATGCTTAAGGGTGTTGCATCATCAATTTTGGGCGAAAAAGCAGGAAATGAACCACAGCAAAATGAAAGTGCAAATAACCAACCGCTTCAAAAAACACAGACTTCGCCAAATAATAATGCGTTGCAGTCACTTAATTCGCTTGGGCTTGACAACCTTGACTTTAATATGATTATGAAAGCAAAGTCGATATTTGACAAGATGAATAACACGCCGAATAAAAATGTTGATTTAATAATGGCATTAAAACCGCATTTGCGACCTGAAACGCAAAATAAAGCTGACCAGGCATTAAAAATAATTAAGCTTTTTGAGGTGTTGCCGTTACTTAGGGAGCTGTTTTAAATGGCTTATTTCAGTGAAAATGATATAAATGAGGCAAAAAGGCGAGTCAGCGATATGCAAAAAAGAGCAAACAGGCTGACTAATCAGGATGAAAGCGTTAAAGAGCCGCCGAAAAAAGAGGAGAAAAGCGAAAACAAGAATATTTTAAAAGATGAAAATGAGGAGGAAAAGGATGATTCTTCACTTATAATTTTAGCTCTTATAATGCTTTTATCACACGAGGGAGCAGATAATATGTTGATTCTTGCTCTGCTTTATCTTCTGTTTTAATATAAATAACTAATAAAATATGGAAATTCAGTTAATAATATGTTATATTATTAAGCAGTAAAAAATATTATTGTATTTTTTCGGAGGATAATCAGTGGAATTTATTAAAAAAGATATATCTGCCGGAATTGAACTTGTAGGAATTCCGGTTGACAGATTTAAAACTAATTTAATTACTGTAAGCCTTGCTTTGCCGCTTGAAAGGGAAAGTGTGAGCGCGAATGCGGTAATGCTCGGCCTTTTGGCAAGAAGAGGTGCAAAGTATCGTGATATGCTTTCACTTAACAGAAAGCTTGCTTCACTTTACGGTGCAACGCTTAATGAAACTGTATCAAAAATCGGCGAATGCCAAGTGTTATCACTCAGTTCTACTTGCCTTAATGACAGATTTTCACTTGACGGTGAAAGCATTGCATTTGAATGTGTAAAGCTTTTATCATCACTGATATTTGAGCCGAAACTTGATGAAAACGGAATGTTTTTTGATGAAGATATTGAGGCTGAAAAAAGAATTTTAACAGAAAAGTTAAATTCTGAAGAAAATGAAAAAAGAATTTATGTTTTGCGCAAAACCGAAGAAAAAATGTTTGAAAATGAACCTTATTCGGTAAACAGATATGGTACAAAAGAGCAGGTTGCCTCACTTAATAAAGCAGATTTAAAAAATGCTTGGCAAAACGCTCTTTCAAAAGCAAAAGTTCTTATCACCGTAGTTGGCAATACTGATATTGATAAGGCGTATGATTACCTTAAAGGCGAATTTGAAAAGGTTGAAAGAAATTATATTTCTTTGCCTGAACCTGTTTTTGTAGGCAAAAGCGAAAAGGTTAATAACCATTTAGAAAGAATAGATGTTAAACAGGGCAAGCTTGTTTTAGGATTTAGAGTCGATGTTAAACCAAATGACAATCTTGCAAAAGCAATGCGCAGCTTTTCGGATATTTTCGGTGGCGGCCCTTATTCAAAGCTTTTTGCAAATGTCAGGGAAAAAATGAGCCTTTGCTATTACTGTTCTGCGCGCTATACAAGGCTTAAGAGCTGCATTTTGGTACAGTGCGGTTGCCTTGAAGAAAATATGGACAAGGCGATTGATGAAATTCTTAATCAGCTTGATGTTATTAAATCGGGCGATTACAAAGAAGAATTTGAATCATCAAAAATGGCACTCGGTGACGCAGTTATGTCAATTTCAGATATGCCGGAAACTATTGAAAGCTGGTATATCGGGCAAATTACGGATAATAGGTATAAAACACCCGAAGAAGTTTGCGAAGAAATCAAATCTGTAAAATATGACGAAATAAAAAAATGCGCAGGTTTAGTTTCTCTTGATACCGTTTATAAACTTGTAGGGGAGGAAGAATGATGACAGAAAAAGTATCCAAATCACTTGATGAAAAATATTATGTGATTGACCATAAATCAGGCTTAAAAATATATGTTATGCCTAAAGAAAATTATTCTTCAACCTATGCAATCTTCGGCACTAACTACGGTTCTATTGATACCAAATTTAAGCGTTCTGATAAAGATGAATGGACTGTTGTACCGGAGGGTATAGCCCACTTCCTTGAACACAAGCTTTTTGAAAGTGAAGACCTTGATGCATTTGCAAGATATGCAAAAACCGGAGCATCTGCAAACGCATATACTTCGTTTGACAGAACTTGTTATCTTTTTCAATGCAGTGATAATTTTGAAGCTTCGCTTGAAATATTGCTTGATTTTGTTACTCATCCATATTTTACAAAGGAAACCGTTGAAAAAGAGCAAGGTATTATAGGCCAGGAAATAACAATGTACTATGATGTTGCTTCTTGGATGAGTACATTTAATCTTCTTCGCCTGCTTTATCATAAGCATCCGGTCAGAATTGATATTGCCGGTACGGTTGAATCAATTTCTCAAATTACGGACAAGCTTCTTTATGATTGCTATGATACTTTTTATAATCTCAATAATATGGCTCTTGCGGTAGTCGGCAATGTTGATGTTGGGCAGGTTTTGTCAGTTTGTGATAAAATGCTTAAATCTGCGCCGAACCTTTCAATTGAGCGTTCATTTGAAAAAGAGGATAGGGATGTTGCAGGCAATTATACAGAATATAACCTTGCAATGAGTATTCCTGTATTTTCATTTGGGTATAAAGAGGAATGTGCAAAGCCGAAGCAGGATTTGAAAACTATTATCGAAACTACTGTTTTGCTTGAAATACTTGCAGGAAATACATCAAATTTATATAATTCACTGTTTAAGCAAGGTCTTATTAACGAAACCTTTTCAAAGGAATATTTTATCGGCTACGGGTATGAAGCAATAATATTTGACGGTGAAAGTGAAAATCCAAAGGAAGTTGCAAGTCAAATTAAAAAGGAAGTTGCAAGACTTAAAAAAGAAGGCATAAGCGATGAGGAATTTGAAGCTGTAAGACGCTCACTTTACGGAAAAGAAATTATGTCTTATAACGATATTGATACTATTGCAAACGGGCTTGTTTCTGCACACTTCGGTGAATATGATATTTTTGACACGGTTGAAATATTTAAAAACATCAAAAAGAGCGATGTTTTATCACGCTTGGATAAAGTTATGGATGAAAAATACAGCGCACTCAGTGTTGTTAAGCAAAGCGAGGAATAATTATGAGCGATTACACAAGAGTTTATTTTGAAGGGCTTGGAATTGATTTTGATGTTCCGAGTGTTGCATTTACCATAGGAAATTACAGTATTCACTGGTATGGTATTATAATCGCTTTCGGTTTTGCACTTGCTGTGCTTTACGGCGGCAGAATGGCATATAAGTGGAAAATGAGCCTTGACGGAATGACGGATGTGCTTATGTGGGGTACTATTTTAGGTATTATTTGCGCAAGAGCATATTATGTTATATTTGAATGGTCGTATTATAAGCAACATCTTGCCGAAATTCCTCAAATTTGGAATGGCGGTATTGCAATTTACGGCGGCATAATCGGTGCGTTTATAGGTGCTGTTATAGGTTGTAAAACCGGAAAAATTGATTTTAGAAATTTGCTTGATTTAGGCGGGCTCGGCCTTTTGATAGGTCAGGGTATAGGCAGATGGGGCAATTTCTTTAATCAGGAAGCATTCGGTGCTAATACAACTACTGCACCTTTTAGAATGTGGAGTTTGAAAATTCACGATACCTTGCAGGCGAGTGCAGATACTTTAGCGGCAAAGGGTATGACGGTTGACCCAAATACACCCGTTCATCCTACTTTCCTTTATGAAAGTGTTTGGTGTATTTTAGGCTTCTTTATTTTGAACTATATTGTTAATCATAAAAGAAGCTATAAAGGTGAAGTGTTTTTCCTTTACGGTATTTGGTATGCACTGGAGAGAATGGTGGTTGAAGGCCTCAGAACTGATTCACTTTATATCGGGGCTACATCTATTCGTGTGAGCCAATTGTTTTCGGCAATAATTATTGTAGTATTTTTGGTTTGGCATATTGTAAATATGGTTAGGCTTAAAAAGGGTACTTTGCCACAAAGAATGATGATTAAGCCGCTCAAGGCGGAAAATAATGATGAAAGAGAGAATGAAAATGTCACAAATAATTGACGGTAAGCTTGTTTCAAAGCAGGTTAGAGAAAGGGTAGCAAAGGAAACAGAGCAGTTAAAAGCAAAGGGAATTACCCCGGGACTTGCTGTAATTATTGTCGGTGATGACCCTGCATCACAAGTTTATGTAAAAAATAAAGAAAAAGCTTGTAATGAAGTAGGATTTTACAGTGAAAAATATGCTTTGCCTGAAAATACTACTCAGGAAGAACTCAATAATCTTGTAAAAGAACTTAATAATAAAAAAGAAATCAGCGGTATTTTATGCCAACTTCCGCTTCCTAAACATCTTGACGATAAAGAGGTTATCAATCTTATTGACCCTATTAAAGATGTTGATGCATTTCATCCCGTAAATGTGGGCGCAATTATGATTGGGGATTATAATTTTCTTCCTTGCACCCCTGCCGGAGTAATGGAACTTATCCATTCAACCGGTGTTGAAGTAACAGGCAAAAAGGCTGTTGTTATCGGCAGAAGTAATATTGTAGGTAAGCCTATGGCAATGCTTTTGCTTCACGAAAATGCTACCGTTGAAATTACTCATTCAAAGACTGTTGAACTTAAGGAAGTAACCAAGAGTGCAGATATTCTTGTTGCCGCTATCGGCAAAGCAAAGTTTGTTACAGCCGATATGGTGAAAGACGGTGCAGTAGTTATTGATGTAGGTATGAACAGGGATGAAAACGGTAAGCTTTGCGGTGATGTTGATTTTGAAAATGTTAAGGATAAATGTTCATTTATCACTCCTGTACCGGGCGGTGTAGGCCCTATGACTATTTCAATGCTTATGCAAAATACATTAACTGCCGCAAAAATTCAAAACGGTTTACAAAAGTAATTATTCAAAGAAGGTATAGCTATGGCACTTGAGGAACAAGTGGTTGAAAAACTTATTGAAAAAAATTTGCATATTTCTTTTGCTGAGTCTTGCACAGGTGGTATGTGTTGTGGTACAATAGTCAATGTTACAAATGCATCAAAAGTGCTTGATGTTTCATTTGTGACTTATGCAAATGAGGCAAAAATCGAATTCCTCGGTGTCAAGGCTGATACTATTCTTTCTAACGGGGTAGTAAGTGAAGAAGTGGCTTGCGAAATGGCGCAGGGTGTTGCGAATGCGGCTAAAAGTGATGTGGGCGTCGGTATCACGGGCATTGCAGGTCCGGGCGGCGGCACAGCTAAAAAGCCGGTTGGTATGGTTTGCTTCGGCTTCAGCATTTGCGGTAAAACCACCACTTATACTTGCCAATTTGGTGAAATCGGTCGTAACCAAGTGCGTAAATCAAGCGTGGAATTTGTGATGGCAAAGCTTCTTGAAATGCTTGACGAAATTTAATAATTCGCTGATATGGCTCAGTTGGTAGAGCAGATCATTCGTAAACGGAAGGCTGTTCGCCGATTTAGGCTCAAAGCAAGTGAAAAATTGAACAAATGCTACTGTGGCTCAGTTGGTAGAGCAGCGCATTCGTAATGCGCAGGCCGTCGGTTCGAGTCCGACCAGTAGCTCCAAAACCTGCGTAAACACGGCGTTTTCGCAGGTTTTTTCTTTTTCAGAAATGCATTTCAAAATTGGATACGCAACAAAAAATCTCACTCTTTTTTACAAAGTGAGATTTTTTTCGTTTATTCGATTTTTCGCTCAAGACCATCTATTGACCATTTATTGACCGGTTATGAACGGTAGGTGGTTGCAAAAGGATTGCTCATCTTAATCTATTTATTTTTTACAGTTTCAGGTGTTTTAAATATTATGATTCTTGAAAAAAACAACAGAAAATAGTATAATATTTTTTATATTAGCTTTTTGGAGGATTATTGTGTCAAAATTTGGAGAGGTATTAAGGGAATATATAAGTAAAAACGGGTATTCAATCAATGAGTTTGCAGGTAAATGCAAAATTGACAGAGCGTGGCTGAGCAATGTATTATCCGGAAGAAAAGAATTAAGTGAAGCAAAGTTTGATAATATTTTAAAATCAAAGCTCTTGAGCGAGTCGCAAAATGAAAATCTGATTGCACTTTACAGATTAAAGGATTTTTCAAGTGACCAAGTTGAAAGAATGGAATACATAATGGGGCATTTATCAAGAAAAATAAGGCGTAATGATTCTATTGCTCCCATTGAATATGATGAAAACAGAAGAATGTATTTCGGAAAAGCAAATTTGCTTTCAGTTCTTTACAGAATTATTGAAAATAAGGATGAGCTTTCGTTTATTTATACCAATATTCCGACTGAAGCTGAAGAAAGCCTTGATGTTTTATATGATTTTTTAAAACATGATGATTATAAAAAGATTGATTACAAGCATATTTTTCTGACTGATAACGGTGTGTCAATTCATAATATCAGTACATATTTTACTATTTGTGATTTTGCAGAGCTTGGATATACCGATTTTTCGGTGATAAAGGATGTTGAACTCAACTCGCTAAATACAAATGATTTCTTTCCGTATTTTATAATTACGGATAAAAAGATAATGCTTTTTGATGCGGAATTTAATAATGCAATAGTTAGTTTTGATGATAAAATTATCAATGTTCATACCCGAAAATTTATGGCGTTGTATGAAAAAGGCGAAAATCCTGTCACTTCATTTTCAAATGCAGTTGAACTTATGCGAACTCTCACATCAATGCATAACAGCTCGTCGGAGCTTTCATTTACTCCTGATTTTTGCGTTACCCCTTGCCTTGATTATGATATTCTCAACAAAAACGCCGCACCAAATTTGCCTGATAAAGAATTGCTGATTAGAGCTGTGCTTAATCATTATAGTATTGATTATTCGCATTTTTCCAATTTTGTTACTATTGAATCAATAAACAGATTTGCAAAAGACGGAATTATTTATGAAATTCCCCGTGATTATCTTCTTCCGGTTGATGTTGAAAGCAGAATTAAACTTTTAAAATCTGTTAAAGATAATATTGATAATAACGGTAAATATAAAACTTATATTTTGAATCCTACAAAATTTAATTATAATTCATATGATATTCAGGTTGAAAAAATCGGAGTTTTGACTGTTTGCGGAATAAGGCAGGGTAATAAAGATAATATTCAAAGCTTTATGGGCGAATGGCTTTGCTCGATAGACGATGAAAATATTTTCAAAGATTTTATGAATTTGGAAAAATACCTTATTGAAAGTAAGACTGTTTACTCGGATGAATTTTCAAGCCAATATGTTTCAAATATTATTTTAGAACTGAGCGCACAGCATTCTAAAGGAGAAATGTAATGGTACTTCATACTATTTCACCTGTGTATGATAATAATTCGCGCGTGCTTGTGTTAGGCTCGTTTCCAAGCGTAAAATCAAGGGAAGAGGGCTTTTTCTATGGTCATAAGCAAAATAGGTTTTGGAAAGTGCTTTCAAAGTGCTTTGATTGCGCATTGCCGCAAACGATTGATGAGAAAAAGGAATTATTGCTTTCAAACGGTGTTGCACTGTGGGATGTTATTTACTCTTGTGATATAACAGGCTCATCTGACAGCAGTATAAAAAATGCAGTGCCAAACGATATTTCAAAAATACTTGCGGCGGCAAATATTCAAAAAATTATAACAAACGGTAAAAAGGCAGACACACTTTATAAAAAGTATATTGAACCTGAAACTAATATTAAAGCTGTGTGCTTGCCGTCAACAAGCCCCGCAAATGCACAGTGGTCGCTTGATAAACTGTGCGATGTATGGAAAAGTGAAATAAAATAACCCTATGATGAACTTTGCTTTCATCATAGGGTTATTTTTTATCAGTAAGTCCGAGTATATAGTCAACGCTTACATTGTAATATTTAGATAATTTAATCAAAATATCTGTGGGAATATCTCTTTGTCCATTTTCGTATCTGTAATATTGCGGTTGCTTCATTCCGAGATAATCAGCGAGTTGTTTTTGAGTTTTGTCGTTGTCCTCACGCAAATCTTTTATTCTTCGATATAATGCCATTTTAATTTTATCCTTATAACTAATTGGTTATTGACATAATATCATTATTATGCTATACTTTGATTAAATTATAACCATATGGTTATAAAATAAAGGAGAATATATATGAAATTATCAAAAAAAATTTTTAGTGTGCTTTTGGCAACAATAATGTGCATATCGTCACTCGCAGTTTGCAATTTATCTGCATATGCAGCAGGATGGATTGATTCTGCACAGGAAATAAACTTCGATATGTCATATTCAGAAAGGTGTGACGGAACCGAGTCAGTTGACCAATATAATAATTACAATGATGCTTTTAAATTTGAAATTAGTTCAAAAGGTACGGTTACAATACATATTAAGTCGGAAGATAATAGCATTTTTTCTTCTGGATATATTTATAGTTCTTATGTCTATATTTATTCAGATAAGAATTTAAATGAGCCGATATATAACCAATCAAGAGATAACGGAATGGGTTATAATTATAATTCGGCATACGATGTATATTATGAGGATATTTCTGTTTCTTTAGATAAAGGAAAATACTATTTGGTTGTTATTTATGAATTGGAACCTAATTGTTATACAAGTGACTATGAAATAAGTTTAAAATATAAGCCTTCTTTTAGTAATGCTTCAATATCTTCTGTTCGTTCTCGTAAAAAGGCATTGAAAGCATCTTGGAATAAATGCTCCAATGTATCAGGTTATCAGCTTCAATATAGCAAAAACAAAAATATGAAGTCTGCAAAAACTAAAAATCTTTCAAGCGGTTCTTCATCTAAAACCGTCAAAGGTTTAAAGTCAAAAAAGAATTATTATGTTCGTATTCGCACATATAAAACCATAAGTATTAACGGCTCAAAAAAAACTTATTATGGTAAATGGTCAGCAAAAAAATCAGTAAAAACAAAATAGTGTTATTATGTTTTTGCTGTGAAAATTTAATTATTGATGCAAGAAAAAATAACCACCGGTTGACCGGTGGTTATTTTTTCTTGTTATTTTATAAATGCTACAAGGCCTACGCCAAGGCCGCTGACAGCCATAAGAGCCGCTAAAATAATGGCGGTTACTTTAACCCATTTTTGTTGCATTGTTTATATCTCCTTATTTCATTAGTTCATCGGCATCTTTAAGTAATTTTTGCGCAATTTGCTTTGCATTTTCCTCGCTTGTGCCGACTGCCGTAATATATGCTTTAATTTTTGGCTCTGTACCTGACGGGCGCACGATTACTTTGTTGCCGTCTGTAAGAGTGTAAGCAAGTACATTCGATTTCGGAAGTGTGATTTCACTTTCTTCGCCTGTTTTAACATCGGTGGATTTTGAAGTTTTGTAATCATCAATTTTTGTCACTTCATAACCTGCAAAGGATGATGGCTTGTTAACTCTTAAACCGTCCATAATTGCAGCCATTTTTTCCATACCCGACGCACCTTCAAATGTGTAGCTTTGTACGGTGTTGCAATAATATCCGAATTCATCATAAAGCCCATTCATTACATCAATAAGGGTTTTGTCCTGTGCCTTATAATAAGCTGCCATTTCGCAAATGAGCATTGATGCAACAACTGCGTCTTTATCCCTTGCGTGTGTGCCTGCAAGGTAACCGTATGATTCTTCAAATCCCATAACAAAATCTTCGCTTCTGCCCTCGCTTTCAAGCTGGGTGATAAGCTCGCCTATATACTTGAAGCCGGTGAGAAGATTTTTAAATGTGCAGTTATATTTCTTTGCAATAACTTCTGCAAGGTCGGTTGATACAAAAGATTTAACGGCAATTGAGTTTTTACTGAGTGTGCCTTGCTCCTTTTTCTGTGATAAAAGATAATTAAGAAGCATTGCGCCTACTTCATTACCCGTCATAAGCTGAAATTCACCGTTACCATTATTTACTGCAATGCCGACTCTGTCACAGTCAGGGTCAGTTGCAAGAAGTAAATCAGGCTTAACATTTTCAGCAAGTTTTAATGCACATTCAAATGCCTGCTTGATTTCAGGATTAGGAAATGGGCAGGTTGGAAAGTTACCGTCAGGATTTTCCTGCTCGGGAACAATGTGAATGTTTTTAACACCGATTCTGTCAAGAATTTTTCTGACCGGCTTGTTGCCTGTACCGTTAAGCGGTGTGTAAATTACATTTAAGTTTGCTTTTTCACATATGCCCATATTAACGCATTGCTTGATAACTTCATCAAGGAATAAGTCAATAACATCTTGCCCCATATATTCAATAAGGCCTTTTTCTTTTGCCTCATCAAAATCCATTGTTTTGATTCCGGTGAAGTAATCGACCTTTTGAATGAAATCGTATGTTTCGCTAGCTTCCTCGTCTGTCATTTGATATCCGTTTTCATTATAGCATTTGTATCCGTTATATTTTGCAGGGTTGTGCGAAGCGGTGAGAATAATACCGCTTGATGTTTTAAAATGCCTGATTGCGAATGAAAGGCAAGGTGTAGGCTCAAGCTCTTCATAAAGATAAACTTTGATACCGTTTGCGGCAAGAGTTTTAGCTGCTTCAACAGAAAAGTATTCCGATTTGATTCTTGAATCATAGCCGATTGCGATTGACGGGTTTTCAAAATGCTTGTTAAGGAAATCGGCAAGGCCTTGTGTTGCTCTGCCGACGGTGTAATAGTTCATTCTGTTAGTTCCTGCACCGATTACACCCCTAAGCCCTGCTGTACCGAATTCAAGGCTGCGGTAAAATCTGTCTAAAATTTCATCGTCATTACCCTTTACACCAAGAAGTTCTTTTTTTAAATCCGGGTCAGCTGTGGCTTTTTCAAGCCAAAGGTTATAAAGCTCGTTAATGTTGTTCATAAAAACACACCCTTAAATATTATTATAATTATATTTTAACCTTTATAAAATATATTGTCAATATTCTTATTAAATGTTATAATTATCTCGGTGATGAAAAATGTATTCAAAAGTTAAAAGTCTTGGCATTTCGGGTATGGAAGCATTTGCTGTTACTGTTGAATGTGATATTAGCTCCGGACTTCCGAGATTTGATGTAGTGGGTTTGCCTGATACGGTAGTTAAAGAAAGCAGAGAAAGAGTAAGGTCAACTATTAAAAACTGCAAGTTGGAATTTCCGCTTTCAAGAATTACCGTAAATATTGCACCTGCCGATATAAAAAAAGAAGGCGCGTTATATGACCTGCCTGTTTTAATTGCAATACTTAAATCAAGCGGGCAAATAAAAGAAAATGTTGATGATTATGCATTTATAGGCGAACTTGCGCTTGACGGTGAAATCAGGAGTGCAAGGGGCATTTTGCCGATGATTATGAGTGCTAAAGAGCAGGGGATAAACAAAGTATTCGTTCCTGAAGAAAATGCATATGAGGGCAGTGTGGTTGACGGGGTTGAAGTTTACCCTGCATCACATATTAAAGATGTGCTGCTGCATATCAAAAATGAAAAGCCTATTAAAGCAGTTAAGTATAATTTTGATGAGGAAGTTAAGTACGAATATAATATTGATTTCAGTGATGTTAAAGGGCAGGACCAAGCCAAAAGAGCACTTGAAATTGCTGCGGCAGGCGGGCATAATTGCCTGCTTATCGGGCCTCCGGGTTCGGGTAAATCAATGCTTGCAAAAAGATTGCCTACAATTTTGCCTGATATGACTTTTGAAGAAAAGCTTGAAACATCAAAAGTGTATTCAATTGCCGGCAAAATACCAAAGGGCAAATCACTTGTTTCAAAAAGGCCTTTTCGTTCACCACACCATACGGTATCTGCCCAAGCACTTACCGGTGGCGGTGCTAACCCAAAGCCGGGTGAAATAAGCCTTGCTCATAACGGCGTAATGTTTATGGATGAATTTCCCGAATTTGATAGAAGAGCAAAGGAATCATTGCGCCAGCCGCTTGAAGACGGTGTTGTTACCGTGTCAAGAACAGCAGGAACTTTTACATATCCTTCAAGCATAATGCTTGTTGCTGCTATGAATCCCTGCCCTTGTGGATATTTCGGCCATCCGTCAAAACCGTGCACCTGTTCGGATGCGGCTAAAAAAAGATATAAAGATAAAGTATCCGGCCCGCTTCTTGACAGAATTGATATTCATGTTGAGGTTTCGCCTGTTGAATATGATGAACTTTCAAATAACAGCGAGGGCGAAAAGAGCCGAGATATTAAAAAACGAGTTGATAAAGCAAGGGAAATACAACGAAAAAGATTTGAGGGTACAGATATTACCTGCAACGCAAAAATGACTCCGAAAATTACAAAAGAGTGTTGTGTTTTAAGTGAGGAAGCAGACAATCTTTTGCACGAAAGTTTTGATTCATTTGCAATGAGCGCGCGTGCTTATGATAAAATACTTCGCCTTGCAAGAACGATTGCTGATTTGGCTGAAAGCAAGGAAATAAAGCTTGAACATATTGCCGAAGCACTTCAATTTCGTACACTTGACAGAAAGTACTGGGATGAATAATGAAAAAATCAGTTAAAATTATAATTTCGGTATTGGCAATTGTTTTAATATGCGTAATATCATTTGATGTTTTGCTTGTTAATAATTCAAAGCAGGAAACACCTGTAAATACCACACAAAATATTGAAAATCAGGCCACCGAAAGTGAAGAAAAAACATATTCAAACCCTGTGGAAGCGCAGGCAAGGAAAATGGTTAAAAATATGACCTTATATGAAAAGGTAGGCCAAATGCTTTTATACTATATTCCAAAGGAAGAACCGCTCAAAAAAATGGCAAGGTGGCAATTTGGCGGATATATTTTGTTTTCGCGTAATTTCCAAAATTCAACACCTGCAAACACTCGCTCTGAAATTGAAGAATATCAAAAAGCTTCAAAAATTCCTGCGTTTATGGCTGTTGATGAAGAGGGCGGCGGTGTGAACCGTGTGTCGCAGTTCAGCCAGTACAGGAGCGAACCTTTTCACGCAGGTATTACAAATTATCAAAAAGGCGGTTGGCAGGCAGTTGAAGCTGACGCTAAAGATAAAAGCGAATTTATGCTTGATTTGGGAATAAATACCGTTTTAGCACCTGTTGCCGATGTTCCTTATTCAAGAAGCGATTATATTTATTCTCGCGCTTTTTCAACGGATGCAGACAGTGTCAGCGAATATGTTTCAAAAACAGTCAGCACTATGAAAGAAAATAAACTTTTAAGCTGTGTAAAGCATTTTCCGGGTTATGGCAATAATACCAACACCCATACGGGAATGAGTGTTGATAAAAGAAGTTGGGAAAGCTTTGAAGAAAGAGATTTGAAGCCTTTTAAAGCAGGTGTAGATGCCGGTGTTCCGTTTTTAATGGTTTCTCATAATGTTATTGATGATTTTGATAAGGGCGTTCCGGCATCACTTTCAAAAAAGCTTCATAATTATATTAGAAATGATATGAATTATGACGGTATAATTCTTTGTGACGGGCTTGGTATGAGCGGTGTTCGCGATTATGTAGGCGGTGACAAAGGCGAGGTGGCAGTCAGGGCTGTTATGGCAGGCAATGATATGCTTTGTGCAACCGATGTAGGTGTTCAGCTTCGCGCAATAGTTAAGGCTGTTAAAGACGGAAGAATTGAACTTTCACAAATTGAAGACAGTGTTACAAGAATCATTATGACTAAAATAAATTACGGTTTAATAGAAAAGGAGTAATCTGTTATGGACATTAAAAAGACAATGCAAAATCTTGATAAAAACGGTATTAAGCCTTATTTTGTTGAAAAAAAGGAAGATGTGGTACCGCTTGTTAAAACTTTAATTAACAAGGGCGAAAGCGTATCTTGTGGCGGTTCTGTTACGCTTGATGAAACAGGAGTTAAAGCACTTATGCAAAACGGAGATTATGATTTTATTGACCGCTCCGGTTTAGAGGGTGAACAGCTCAGAAATGCATATATCAAAACTTTTGGCTGTGATACTTTCTTTACTTCATCAAATGCAGTTACCGAAAACGGAGAACTTTATAATGTTGACGGTAATTCAAACAGGGTTGCTTGCATTGTTTACGGGCCGAGGCAGGTTATTATGATAGTGGGTGTAAACAAGATTGTTGAGAATTTAGATGAAGCAATTTTGCGAGTTAAAACTATTTGCGCCCCTATGAATACCGAAAGATTGGGTATTGCAACTCCTTGTAATAAAACGGGCAAGTGTGTGTCGCTTTCAAAGGAAAATCCTTTTATGTGTGACGGCTGTGGCGGAAATACAAGAATTTGCTGTAATTATGTTGTATCTGCCAAACAGCGCCATAAAGATAGAATAAAGCTTATTATTGTAAACGAAAATTTAGGTTATTAAATAATATTGCAAGAGTAACGCATTAAAATTTGCGTTACTCTTATTTTTTTTGTAAAAAGATATTGACAAGTCGGCTTTTGCGTGTTATATTCTAACTGTGATAGCAAAGATATCACAGTTGCGTACATAAAATACTTGAAAAGGAGGAATACGTGTGCTTTTTATTGATTATCATTCCAGAATCCCGATTTATGAGCAAATTAAAGAGCAAGTTATTATGCTGATAAACACGGGCGTGTTTAAACCGGGCGACAGGCTTCCGTCTATCAGAAATTTGTCAAACGAGTTAAATATAAATGTTAATACAATTAAGCGTGCATTTTCTGAACTTGAGCATGACGGAATAACATTTTCTGCTCAGGGCAGGGGTGTATTTGTAAGCGAAAACCCGATTGGCAATAAAAAAGTTAAATCATCTGCACTTGAAGATGCAAAGAGCATACTGTCTTCCTGCAAAGCAAAAGGTGTAAGCAAGGATGAGGTTGTCTCCCTGATTGATGATATATATTCGGAGGATAACAGTAATGATTGAAATTAAAAATATAACTAAAAAATATGGCGATTTTACAGCAATTGAAGATATAAGCTTTAATGTTGAAAAATCATCAATTTACGGGCTTGTCGGTTATAACGGGGCAGGCAAAACAACACTTTTAAAAACAGCGTCGGGTATATTTAAACCTGAAAGCGGCGAAGTGCTGTTTGACGGTGAAAATATTTATAATAACGGGGAAGTTCGCTCAAAGCTTATTTATGTTCCCGATGAAGTATACTTTTTAAAAGGTGCAAGCCTTGAAAGAATGGCAAAGTTTTATAAAGGCTATTATCCGAATTTTAACGATAAAGTTTTTAAAAATATGACTGAAGCTATGGGGCTTGATTCGAAGAAAAATATAGGCTCTTTTTCAAAAGGAATGCAAAGGCAGGCAGAAGTTATTTTAGCTATGTCAACAATGCCTAAATATATGCTCCTTGATGAAGTGTTTGACGGAATTGACCCACAAAAAAGAAACCTTTGCAGAAAAATTTTTATAGAATATATGGCAGAAACCGGTTGTTCAATAATTATGAGCAGTCACAACTTGCAGGAAATATCGGATTTGTGTGACCATGTTGCGCTTATTAACGGTAAAAAACTTGCCATGAATGTTTGTGTTGATGACGCAAGCAATGCATATGTAAAATACCGCTTGATTTTTGACAGGGATATTGACGCTTCAATATTCAACGGTATTGAAAATAAAGGTATCAGTATTGATAATAAGCTTGCTACAATTATTGTTCCAAGCAGTTATGATGACGGTGCGTTAGCTTCTCTTCGCCCGATACATATGGATAGCGTTACTCTTTCGCTTGAAGAGGTATTTTTAAATGAAATGGAGGATAAAGATTATGACATCTCCAAGATTTTCAGCTAATAAGCATGCGGCACTTTATGATTTTAAGCGTTCTTTTATTCGCTTGATACCGCCTTGCGTAATTTCATTTTTACTTGCAGTATTTTATTTCGTGTTTTTACCTGCACTTACTTTTTTATCAATAGGTAACAGCAAGAGGGGTGACCTTGATGTTGAGCAAATAAGAAAAGAACTTGCATGTGTTCTTTTCGGTAATCAGGGGTTAAACCCGGCTGTAATCGGAGTTTTGACATTGATTGTGGGCGTATTATTTGCATTTTGGGCATTTCTTCCGATTATGAGGAAAAGCAGTGTAAACTTTTTCTTTTCAACAAGTGTTGACAGAAAAACTTATTTTAAAAACAGAACATTGGCTTCAATAATTTTGATGGCTTTAAGTACGCTTATTCCGATTATTATTGATATTGTAACGAATATCAGTATTCTCGGCCATGCAGATTATATGCTTTATCAGGGTTCACTCCTGTTTTTAGAGCATTTCACTTATATGTTTGTAGGCTTTTCGCTGATGAGTATTTCAATGATGCTTTGCTACACAGTGTCTGAAAGTTTGTTTTTCGGCGCAGGAATTATTTGGGCGCCGAGTGTATATTTTTTATCTGCATCTTTTATTGCGCAAAGGTTTTTGCGAGGTTATGCGGAAACAACATATTCTTTAAGCGTTGGTTATGATAATTTAGAAGGTAATGCAAATTTGTTATCAAAGCTTTCACTTTTTAATCCGCTTATTTTCGGCAAAGCTTTGGGTAATAGCGGCATTAGGCAAAATATGTATTCGGCTTGTTTAAGAACATTGGGCAGTGAATCGGGAATTGATACTGTATTTTCAGCATATTATGGCAATGTCGGCTATGAAAAAGCAGGAAGCGAATATGTTTTGCCGATAATGGTTTGGCTTATATTTTCAGCTTTGTTTGTTTTCATTGCTAAAAAATTGCTTGATAATCGTAAACTTGAAAATACAGCTATTCATTCATCAAGCAAGTTTGCAACGGTGTTTGTGGCACTTGAAGTTTCTGTTTTTGCCGCTACATTTTTAATGGGAGTGCTTGTTGAAGCGTCACAATTACTTAATATACTTGTCAGCTTAATACTCGGTGCGCTTGTTTACTTGATTTTCTTATCAATTTCACGCAGAAAGATTAAACACTCTTTCGGGCAAATATTGCCTTGTATTGTATCAAGCTTCGTGGTTATAGTTGCTTGTGTGATATGCATTAACGGCGGGCTTGGATATTCAACTTATTCACCTGATTATAAAAAGGTTGATTATGCCACAATTACAGCCCCATATCTTGATGCGTCGGGTGTTATGTCAAACGATCAATTTGAACTTGGCTATTTCGGGGCTGACGGTAAGGTTAATCTTGAATATCAAGATGAAACCATTAGTTTGGGCAAATTCAATACTAAAGAATCAATAGAAAAAATTGCAAAAATTCAAAAATATTCATACGAAAACGAATTGAATAATAATGATAATTCAACTTTTTATGTTACGGTTACATATCATCTTAAAAATAATAAAACCGTAATCAGAAATTATGATAATACAAATTCAAATGTTATGCTTCAAATCCTTGATTTGACCGACAGTAAGGAATATAAAGATGAACTTGAATTTTTAATGTCATCAAAAAGGGCAAATGAAACTTCAAGCGGTAATTACACCGAAAAAGGAGCTTATAACGAATATTATTTCAGCAAGTTCTCGGGTGAAGAAAATGCAAAAGCTACTTTAACCAATGGCGAAGCATATATTGTAGCCAATGATGCATTTACCAAAACACAAATTGAAAACACACCTGAACTTCGTGATGCAATTTTAAAAGATATTGAAGAAATCGGTTATAAAAAGCTTTTGACTTCATCAAAAGCACCTTTGGGTGCGATAAACTTTAAGTATGATGCAAATGTTAGCGGTTATGATAGCGATACGCTCGCAACCGACGCAAGCTATTATATTTGGGATAATATGGTTAATACAATTAACTATATTAAATCAATTAAGAAGATGTCAGCATTTAGTGATACTTCACAAACCGGCGAAATATCTTATGCAACCGTTACACCTATTAAAAATAAGATTTATGCGGATTCATCTTTCAGCGCACTGTCGTTTTATAAAAGTGATATTACAAATGCGAAGTTCTATTATGATTATTTCGCTACCGAACTAAATGAAAAAAATGTTTTGAATACATACAGCGGCAAAAAGATTACCGATAAATCAAAGATTAGCAAATTGTTTAATACTTCATCCATCTATTCAAAGTGTGATGAAAATGATTATTTGGTTCTTTTTAAATTCAAAAACGGAATTTATTTAACCAAATGTATGTCTGAAAATGATGCAAAACAGTTTGTAAAATAATTTAATAGCTTTTATCCTGCTTGTTTGCTTGTTTTACCCAAATAAACCCAAAAACCTTGAGCTTTAGCTCATCTTAAACTCCTTTTAATGCAAACGGGCAGATAAAATAAAGGACTACCGAGTAGCTACGGTAGTCCTTATTATTTTATTCATTAGAAATTGAAATTGTCATAACCCCATTTATCAATTTCATTGTATTTTACATATGTTCTGTTTGACGGTACGCCGAGATATTTTTCGCTTGTTTTACAAATGCGTTTTGTTAAATTTTCATAAGCATCTTTGCTCGCTGAACCGAAAACAGCAATTTCAAACATAGCACAAGGCTCGTTGCTTCCTTTAAAATACATATCTGCCTTATCTTCAAATTTAACCATAAGCCAAGCTTCGCTTTTACCCGGAATTGCGGTGATGTCATTGCCGAGTTCGGCTTTAAGCGCATCTTTATCTTTGATTTCGCTGTTAGTCATTACATTTATAAAAGGCATATTGTTTCTCCTTTATTATTTGATTTTACTTGGATTCGGAAAATATCTGAATTTAACTTTTCCGATAATTTTTTTCTTTTCAACATTCTTTTTCTTCCAATATCTTGCATCCCAGCTGTCATTTCTGTTATCTCCCATAACAAAGTAACTGCCAAGCGGAACGGTGTATGGGCCGAAATCACCCGTCGGTACGCAGTTTGTGACAAAATCACTTCTTGCTTCGGTTGTGTTTCCGTTAGCATCAGTGATGTAAACAATGCCGTTTTTAATATTGATTGTTTCACCCGGCATACCGATAATTCTTTTAACAAAAAGCTGGCTTTCATCATCAGGATAGTGGAATATGATTACATCATATCTTTTAGGGTCTTCGTTAATATATGCAAGCCTGCTTGCAATTATTCTGTCGCCCTCTTGAATAGTGTTTATCATTGAACCGGTAGGTACAACGGCATTTGCAAATATGAATGTTTTGAGAAGAATTGCGACAATAAGTGCAATAACAATAGGCGTCATAAACGATATTGCTTCTTTTAACTTTGATACCTCTTGCTTTTCGCTTTTTTCAATCGCTTTCTTTTTTGTGTGCTTTTTCTTTTTCGGCTTTTTTTGTGTGGTATTTTCTGCCTTTTCAATTGTGCTTTCAAAAGTTTTTTCTTCATGATTTTCTTCTGCGTCAATTGAAAAAGGTTTTGAAATTTGAGCGGTGGCGGTAACTTTGCCCTCGTCAATCATTTCAAGCGTTTTAGTCGGACTTTCTATTTTTCCTACAAAAATGCTTGTGTCAAATATCATTGCGCCGCACATTGGGCATTCGTACCATTCGCCGTTTTTAATCAGCGTGTCACAGCCGCATTTTTTGCATTTTGTTATCATTTAGTTTTTCTTCCTCTTGCCTACACCTGAAAGCATACTCTTAAGAGTGATGATTTCATCATAAGGTGTGGCTTTTTCAATCACTTTAAATTCTTCGGCACTGCTGTCAATCGCAGTGTTGATTTTAGCTTTAGCTCTTGAATCGTATCCTGATGAGTCAAGCTGTCTATCTATATAAATCTTTAAAGCCTTACTCTTTTCTCTTACAACAGTGATTTTATGGTTGCCGCCGCCTACAATGCTGTTTGAACGCAGGTGGCATTTTCCGCATTTAACATTAACATATCCTTTTACAACAGAAATATCAATGTCGTCATTATGTGCGATTTCTATGTTTTCTTCACCCTTGTAATTAAATGAAATTGTAAAATCTGTGACAGCTTCACCATTAGGATAACGCTTATCTTCTTTGCCGAATTGGAATATTTTTACTTCAAACGGCTGTAAAGTCAAATCTATTTTATCACCGTATGAATAGCTGTCATAACTTTCTTTATTTGAAAGGTTATATACATTGTACCTTTTAACATCTTTCAAATCTTTAGGACAGCCCATAAGTTTATTGAGAGTTAGGGTGAGCGGTGCTTTTTCGTCAGTCGGGTTTCTCAGTGCAATTATACCGTCACCGTTTTCATTCCAGCTAAAGTAACCGTAAACATTGTTCTCTTCAGGGTTGCCGCCTATAAACATAGCGTTTTGCAAAACATTATAGTTATTCTTTTGCCATTCAATAGCTTTTGCAAGTGTACGCCACTTCGATTTATTCATCATAGTGTAGCTTAAATGCAGTTCGTTAAGAGCCTGTCCGCGCGCAACATCAAAATAGATGTATTTTTCAAATTCTTCATCTGTGTATTGAACTTTTGCGTGGTTACCATAAATCGGCTCGTGATTATAAATATGCTTTAAAGGCATTTGCACAGCACGGGTGTTAAGAAGATTAAAGTATCTTGCGTCACGGTATGTGATTTCGCTGTCAAGCTTTGATTGACCTTGAATATTCTCTGCAAAGCCTATGTCACCGCTGTTTTGCAGCCAAATGCTGTTTACATATTGAAGCCACCAAGGTGATGGGTTGACATAGCAGGTCATATTTATCCAAAGACCTTTTCCGAATTTCTTTCTCAGCGTTCTGATTTTTTGGAAAACTTCAATCCAGCTTTGCCACATGTCTGTAATCATATACATATCTTGTTCGCCGCCGACAGGGTGGTTGTGGTTTGCATCTTTACAAGGTGTAAGGCAAAAACCGTCAAATTTCCAATAATCAATGTCAAATTCCTGCGTTGATTTTAAAATAAAATCTGTTACATTTTTAATGTATGTTTTATCTGCGATGCAAATATCTTTTGCTTCTGCATTGTATGCACCAAGCCCACGCTTTTCCATCTTTTTCGCAAATAAATCAGGCCTGCCGTATCCGCCGCGAGGGCCGAGCCATAAGCCGAAATGAGAGCCGATTTTAGATGTAAGCTGGGTTGTGTCATAAAGCTGATTTGGGAATTTTTTGTTAAAACTCCAGAAGCCTGATTTGTAATCTACCCATCCGTCATCAACTACATATGCATCAAGCGGCGGGACACCGTTTGATGTAAGTCCCTTTTCGATTTCATAGAAAGATTTTTCAATATTGTCGGCAGTAATATCTTTCATATAATCATACCAACTGTTATATTGAAGCCTTAAATCTGTTTTGGTGCTTATGTCTTCAATGTATTCATAAAATGATTTTTGAACATCAACCATAAGGTCGCTTTCAGCTCCGCCGATTACTGTAACAGGACATTTGAATTCACCGTTTATCTTTTTGCCGAGAAAATATTTAACCTGGCCAATACCGTAAAGAATTATATTTTGTGTGGCAGGGAATTCACATCCGAAAAACAGTGTGTCAATATAAAACGGCTGACCGAGTGATGACTGAAAACCGTCAAGTTCAGTACCTTTAATATCGGTAGGCACTGTAAAATGAGTTTTTGAATTGGTGATGCCGATATGTTCAAGCAAGATATAATCAATAGTTTTATCACTTGATTGAACAAAACTTATTTGCTTGCGCAAAGTATTTCCGTCATCGCCTACCCAAAAGGTCATTGTAACGGCAATGCCTTGTGTTTCTTCAAATTTAAATGATAACTTTCCGTTTTCTTGGTCTGAATCAATTACATTTAATCCTTTTGAAGAAAATTCGCTTCCGTCAGTAAAATGAAATAAAAATTCAACACTGTTTCCGTCAGGAACAAAATCCCTGCCTGATAAAACATTTCTTATTTGAGATGCATAAAGTGTATTTTGGTGAACTACAAATTCACGCTGTAATATTTTACTTTCTAGTCTAAGCATATTTTAACTCCTATAACTGTTCTTCAATTTCTTCTAATGCGCAGGCAAGTTGGTCAGGGCAGGAGGTGCCTTTAAAATTGCAATCAATTCCCTTTAATGCATCAATAATTTCTTCAGGCTTTTTGCCTTTAACAAGAGCGGAAATGCCCTGAAGATTACCGTTGCAACCACCTGTGAAGCTGACTGAATTTATAGTATCTGTATTTTCATCAATGTCAATAACAATTTTCCTTGAGCAAACACCGTGCGGTGTGTATGTATATGTCATTTTATTACTCCTTCTATAACTTTATATATAAAACTATTATACATACATTTACAATTCAATGCAACAGTTTAACGAATTTTTAATAAAAACAGTTGTTGAACAAAATAAATAAAAAAAGTACACAATTGTTATATATTAAGTGTTGAAATATACAAAAATATATGATATATTTATCAATAACAGAGTGAAAACTCTTAAAAAATTTTGTTTTACGAGGTAAATTTATGGAAAAAATCAATGTTGGTATTATCGGTGCGGGTCGCATCGGTCAAGTACACGCAAAATCAATTACATACCATATTCCGCAGGCTGAAATTGTTGCTATTTCAGACATTTATGTTGATGGTGCAAAAAAGGTTGCAGAAGAACTCGGTATTCCTAATTATTATGAAGATTATCATGAAATTTTAAACAATCCTGAAATCAATGCTGTTCTTATCTGCTCATCAACAGATACACACGCCGATATTGCTGTTGAAGCGGCAAAGGCAGGCAAAAACATATTCTGTGAGAAGCCGGTTGATTTAACGGTTGCTAAAATTAAAGAGGTTATTGAGGCTGTTGATGAAGCCGGTGTTAAACTTCAAATCGGTTTTAACCGCCGTTATGACCACAATTTTGCTGAAATTAAAAATCTCGAAAATAAGGGAAAAATTGGTGAACTTCAAACTATCAAAATTACTTCCCGTGACCCTGAGCCGCCACCAATTTCATATGTAAAGGTATCAGGCGGTATTTTCCTTGATATGACAGTTCATGATTTTGATATGGCTCGTTTTATCGGCGGTGAAGTTGAAGAAGTTTATGCTAATGCCGCTGTAACTGTTGACCCGGCAATCGGTGAAGCAGGGGATGTTGATACTGCCCTTGTTGCACTTAAATTTAAGAGTGGTGCTATCGGTGTTATTGATAACTGCCGCAAAGCTGCATACGGATATGACCAAAGGCTTGAAGTATTTGGCAGTAAGGGCCAGGCAAGTGCCGCAAATGACACTCCTACCAATGTTTCATTTATTGACGAAACAGGTAATATGACTGATAAGCCGCTTTATTTCTTCCTTGAAAGATATATGCAGTCATTTACAGATGAAATGACTGAATTTATCGACTGCGTAATTAACGATAAGCCGACTAAAACAACCGTTTATGACGGACTTGAAGCTCTTCGTTTAGGTCTTGCAGCAAAGCTTTCCGTTGCAGAACACAGACCTGTAAAACTTTCTGAAATTGAGGCATAATTTATGAAAAGAATCAGACTTACTATGTCACAGGCACTCGTAAAGTTCCTTGATAATCAGTACATCGAATGTGACGGTGTTGAAACAAAATTTGTTAGCGGAATGTTTGGCATTTTCGGCCACGGCTGTGTTGTAGGTGTTGGCCAGGCTTTGGAACAGGGCGGTCATAATCTCAAATTTTACCAGGGTAAAAATGAGCAAAATATGGCACTTGCCGCAGTTGCATATGCTAAGCAAATGGATAGAAAAGCCATTATTCCGTGCGTTTCTTCTATCGGCCCGGGTGCAACAAATATGGTAACTGCATGTGGTTGCGCCACTGCAAACAGAATTCCGCTTCTTGTTTTGCCGGGTGATACTTTTGCGTGTCGCCAGCCGGACCCTGTTCTTCAGCAGGCAGAATTTTTTGATAATTACGGCAGAACGGTTACTGATGCATTTAAGGGTGTTTGCCATTATTTTGACAGAATTATTCGCCCTGAACAACTTATGACTGCTTGCCTTAATGCAATGCGTGTGCTTACAGACCCGGCAGACACAGGTGCAGTTTGCCTTGCAATGCCGCAGGATGTTGAGGGTGAAGCTTATGATTATCCTGAACATTTTCTTCAAAAGCGTGTTTGGCATCTTGACAGGCGCCCAATATCTTCATCACAGCTTGAGCGTGCAACAAAGCTTATTAAAGAAGCTAAAAAGCCTATTATAGTATGCGGCGGCGGTGTGAGATACAGCGGTGCTGAAAATGAACTTCTTGAATTTGCTGAAAAATATAATATTCCTATTGCCGAAACTCAGGCAGGCAAGGGAATTATTGATTGGAAAAATCCGCTTAATGTGGGCGGTATCGGTGTAACAGGCGGTAAAGCCGCAAATGTTATCGGCCGTGATGCCGACCTTGTAATCGGTGTCGGAACTCGCTTTAGTGACTTTACTACTTCATCAAAATGGTTATTTAATGAAAACAGAAAAGTTTTAGGTATAAATGTTTGCCCGTTTGATGCATATAAAATGGATGCAGAAGCAATTGTTGCCGATGCAAAGGAAGCCGTTAAAGCACTTATTTCTTCTTGTGAGGGATATAAAAGCGAATATACAAACGAAATTAAAGAAGCAAAAGCTGAATGGGATAAAATTGTTGATGAATACTATTCAACCGAGCTTGAAGGCGGACTTAACCAAACTCTTGCGCTTGGCATAATCAACGAATTTATGGATGATGATGCAATTGCTCTCGGCTCGGCAGGTTCGCTTCCGGGTGATATGCAAAGATTATTCAGGCCTAAAGACCGTGGTACATACCATATGGAATACGGTTATTCAAATATGGGTTATGAAGTTAACGGCGCGCTTGGTGCCAAACTTGCAAAGCCTGAAAGCGAAGTTTACACTTTCTGCGGTGACGGTTCATTTATTATGGGCCACAGTGAACTTTATACTGCACTGCAAGAAGGGCTTAAAATCAATGTTTGCCTTTTTGATAATATGGGTTGGGGATGTATTGAAAATCTTCAAAATAATCAAGGCACAGATACTTTCGGTACTGTATTCAGAGCAAGAAATCCTGTAACAGGAATGCTCGACGGTGACGAAATTGATGTTGACTTTGCTAAAATTGCAGAGGGTTACGGTGCAAAAGCTTACACGATTCATACATCGCAAGAGCTTCGTGAAGCCCTTGCAGACGCTAAAAAGCAAACAAAGAGTTGCCTTTTTGATATTAAGGTTTTGCCGAAGACTATGACACCGGGCTTTGAATCTTGGTGGCGAGTAGGTGTAGCCGAAGTATCAAAGAGTGAAACGGTTGCAAAAGCATATGAAGATATGCAAGCACATATAAAAGAAACATTTGACTACTAAAATTGAAAGGTAATATATATAATGCTTGATTCAAACAAAGTAAAGCTTGCTATTGCCCCAATCGGCTGGACTAATGACGATATGCCGGATTTGGGAGCTGAAAATACATTTGAGCAGTGCATAAGTGAAATGGCACTTGCAGGTTTTAAGGGTTCTGAAATAGGAAATAAATATCCGCAAGACCCTGATGTTTTAAAGAAATATCTCGATATTCGCGGACTTCAAATTTGCAATGCTTGGTTTTCATCATATCTTACATCAAAGCCTTATGAAGAAACAATTGAAGCTTTTAAAGCACATTGCGATAAGCTTCATAAGCTTGGTGCAAAGGTAATCGGTGCATCCGAACAAGGCAATTCAATTCAAGGTTGCCTTGATAAATCAATTCTTGATGAAAAACCGTATTATACAGATGAGCAGTGGGATGTAGTTGTAAAAGGCTTTAATGAAATGGGTGCTTATGCAAAAAGCAAAGGTATGTATTTCACAGTACATCACCATATGGGTACAGGCGTGCAAACAGTTGAAGAAATTGATAAGCTTATGGAATTAACAGACCCTGAATTAGTATATCTTCTTTTTGATTCAGGTCACCTCACATTTGCAGGTATTGACCCTGTTCCTGTGCTTAAGAAGTATATAAATCGTGTCAAGCATGTGCATCTTAAAGATGTCAGACTTGATGTTTATAATAATCAGGTTGTGCCAAATCATATGTCGTTTCTTGACGCAGTAAGAGCCGGTGTATTTACTGTACCGGGTGACGGTGATGTTGATTTTAAGCCGATATTTGACATCCTTGCCGATAATGATTATGAAGGCTGGGTAGTTGTTGAAGCAGAGCAAGACCCTGCAAAAGCAAACCCTTTTGAATATGCAGTTAAGGCAAGAAAATATATAGCTGAAAATACAGGATTATAATAAAAAGCAAAGCGTGTAATTAACAAGTTCATAAAAAAATTGACAATATAAAAAACCCTCTTGATGAAGAATAAACATCAAGAGGGATTTTTTATGCCAAGAAGTTATCAAAACATAAGTATTTATGGAAACGAAATCAGTTCGTTGCTTGAAATTTAATTTTCTGCTTCAAGTAGGCTCTTTTTGTACTGTCTGCACAATCCGGGGCGGGTTATTATATCAGTCAGGCTCTTATTTTGTATAAAATAAATAATAATAATTATGTAATTGGTATAATATTCTATCTATATGCTGTTTGAAAAAAGGCTTGCTATGTGGTAAAATATCTATGTGGTAAAATATATTATATTTGAAATTATGGAGGAAAATATAATGCTTTATACTGAAATGACTAAGGAACAGCTCCTTGACGAAAAAAAAGTGCTTGAAGAAAGATATAATGCTTTTAAAGCAAAAAATCTTAAGCTTGATATGAGCAGGGGTAAGCCTTGCAAGGAGCAGCTTGATCTTTCAATGGATATGCTCAAATGTGATAATTATATTGCTGACGGAGTAGATGTAAGAAACTATGGTATTCTTGACGGAATTCCGAGCTGCAAAAAACTTTTTGCTGAACTTATGGGTGTTGAGGATAAAAATGTTATCGTAGGCCCGTCTGCAAGCCTTAATCTTATGTTTGACTATATTTCGCAGTGCTATGTTAAGGGCGCGATTGACGGCATGACACCGTGGAGCAAGCTTGATGAAGTTAAGTTTTTATGCCCGGTTCCGGGATATGACAGGCACTTCACAATTTGTGAGCATTTCGGCATTAAAATGATAAATATTCCGATGTATGAAGACGGACCTGATATGGACGCTATTGAAGAACTTATTGAAGACCCAAGCGTTAAAGGTATGTTTTGCGTGCCGAAGTATTCTAACCCACAGGGTATTACTTTCAGCGACGAGGTTGTTGAACGCATTGCAGCATTAAATCCGAGTGCAGAAGATTTCAGAATTATATGGGACAATGCATACTGCGTACATGATTTAACGGATGACGGCGATAAACTTGCAAATATTTTTGACATTCTTCCTAAATATAACAATGAAGATATGGTGATTGAAGTTTGCTCAACAGCAAAAATTACATTCCCCGGTGCAGGTGTGTCTGCTATCATAGCAAGTGATAATAACATTGCCGCAATTAAGAAAAGACTTAATGTTGAAACTATCAGTTATGATAAAATGAATCAGCAGCGTCATGTTCAATTTTTCAAAAATGCCGACGGTGTTCGCGCTCATATGAAAAAGCATGCAAAAATTCTTAAGCCGAAGTTTGATATGGTTATCAATCATCTTGAAAAAGAACTCGGCGGCAAGGGTATTGCGTCTTGGTTTAATCCTAAAGGCGGTTATTTTATCAGCCTTGATGTTATGAACGGTTGCGCTAAAAGAGTTGGCGAACTTTGCAAAGAGGCAGGTGTAACACTTACAAATGTAGGTGCAACATATCCTTATGGTTATGATTATGACGATAAAAATATTCGTATTGCACCGTCATTCCCGCCGATCGATGAGCTTGATATGGCTGCGGAACTTCTTTGTATTTGCACACAGCTTGCTTGCATTGAAAAACTCGTTGGTTAATAAAGTAGGTTGAATTATGAAATTAGGTGCGTCAACAGCTTGCTTTTACCCGCTTGAAACGGAAAAAGCATTATTAAAGGTTACTGAACTTGGGTATAAATATGCCGAGGTGTTTATGAATGCACCATCGGAGCTTGAAGAACCTTTTTTGAAGCAACTTAATACTATTGCTAAAGACGGAGGAACAGATATTGTGTCTGTTCATCCGTTTTCAAGCTTTATGGAAAGTACCTGTATTTTTACCGATTATCAAAGAAGATTTGACGATTTTATTTCGATTTATGATAAAACCTGCCACGCTTGTGCTTGTTTAGGTGCAAAATATGTTGTAATTCACGGTGCGGTTGCTCATCCGAAAATTCCTATACCGGATGAAAGATATTTTGAAAGATTTAATATGCTTATTGATATTGGGAAGCGTGAGGGTGTAACAGTTTGCCAAGAAAATGTAAATCGCTTTAAAAGTGAGAGTATAGAATTTTGCAAGAAAATGCGCAGTGCACTGGGTGATGACTTTCATATGGTGTTTGATATTAAGCAAACAGTGAGAGCAGGGCAAAATACATTTGAGTTTTTAGAAGAATTTAAAAACGAAATTGTTCATATGCATATAAGTGACCATAACAGTGAGCGTGATTGTTTGCCACCCGGAAAGGGCAATTTTGATTTTGGCAGAATGAAGCAAATTCTTGAAAGTGCCAGATATGACGGCACTTTTATGACGGAAATTTATTCGCTTGGATTTGATGTTGAAAAAGAATTAAGAGAAAGTAAGACTTATTTGGAAACAATATGAAAAAAATCAGCAATACTGCAAAAGGAATAATGTGTATACTTTTTTCCGCTTTCAGTTTCAGCGGAATGAGTATATTTATCAATATGTCGGGCGATGTACCTGTAATGCAAAAAGTATTTTTCAGAAATCTTGTTGCATTTTTTATTGCCAGTGCAACTCTTTTGAAAAATAAACAGCCGTTTAAGCCGCATAAGGGATGTTTTAAATATCACATTTTGCGTTCATCTCTCGGCTTGTCGGGTATGATAGGAAATTTTTATGCCACTACTAAAATGGCATCAACTTCCGATGCCGCAATGCTTAATAAAATGAGTCCGTTTTTCACACTCATTTTTTCATATATTTTTCTTAAAGAAAAATTTAAACCGAAGCAGGCACTCGCCATTGCAATTGCTTTTGCAGGTTCGCTTTTTGTAATTAAACCTACTATATCAAATGTTGAGCTTTTACCGAGCATAGCCGGTTTTTTGGGCGGGGTAGGCGCAGGTGCGGCTTATACTTGCGTAAGGCATATGGCTAATAAGGGCGAAAACGGAGCATTTACTGTTTTCTTTTTCTCTTTGTTTTCAGTGGTTTGTACAGCACCGTTTTTGATATTCTCGTTTCAGCCGATGACACCTAAACAGTGGATATGCTTAATTCTTGTAGGTGCTTGTGCGGCAGGCGGTCAATTTGGCATAACTTCGGCATATACATTTGCGCCAAGCAGCAAAATTTCGGTTTATGATTATTCAAATGTAATTTTCACGGCAGTCGGCGGATATTTCCTGCTCGGCCACCAATTGCCTGACTTGTGGTCTGTTTTAGGATATATAATTATATGTTCAATGGCTATTTGGATGTTTATATACAACAAAAAGGAAGATGACCTTAAAAATGCAAATTCATAACTATATATAGCTGTAAAGTTAAAATACTTGCAATTATCTATATGTTGTGTTATAATATAATCACACCGAATTGGAGGGTGATTCATTATGAAATGTCCGTTTTGTGGTTATGAGGAAAGCAAGGTTATTGATTCACGCCCTACTGATGAAAATGAAAGAATCAGAAGAAGAAGAGAATGCCTTAGATGTTCAAAGCGTTTTACGACTTATGAAGTAATTGAGGATGTTCCTATTATTGTAATTAAAAAAGATAAGAGCAGGGAAGTGTTTGACAGAAACAAGATTTTAAAAGGTATGCTTCGTGCGTGCGAAAAAAGGTCTGTAACTATCAATGAACTTGAAACTGCCATATCTGAAATAGAAGCTACACTTCAGTCCGCTATTGACCGTGAAGTTACATCATCGAGAATAGGCGAACTTATAATGGAAAAACTTAAAAATATTGATGAAGTTGCCTATGTTCGCTTTGCGTCCGTTTATAAGGCTTTTGACAGTGTTGAAGCGTTTAGGGACGAAATTTCCAAGATGTAATATAATAATATAAGGCTGTGGTTTCACAGCCTTTATTTTATATGAGGTGGTAATATGAAAAAAGTTATTAGTATGCTGTTATCTTTGGTTATGATAATAAGCGCTTTTTCGCTGACGCAGTTAAATGCATTTGCAAGCCAAAGTACAACTGTAAAATTTGAGCAAAGCGAAGCAAGAACTGTTTTAAATATGATAAATTCATTTAGAGCAAGTAGTGACGCTTGGTATTGGAATAGTGATAATGCTACCAAAACATATGTAAGAAGTGAACCTTTGCAGTATGATTACACCCTTGAAAAGATTGCTATGCAAAGGGCTTGTGAACTTGTTTATCTTTATCAACATCAAAGGCCGAACGGTTCAAGCGTGTTTGATGCTTATACTCAGTACGGATATTCATCAACAGGTAAGGGCGAAAATATTGCAAACGGTTACCCTGAATTTACGGCAGAAGAGGTAAATAATGCTTGGCGTGAGGATAATGAATATTATGAAGGTCAAGCCCACAGGCGCGCTATGCTTGAACCGAGGTTTAAAGCAGTCGGAATTGCGCATATTTACTATTTTGACGGCAAAAATAATATTCACTTTTGGGTAGAAGAATTTGGCACTGATGTAAGTAATACAACTTACACTGCACCTAATGATTCGTGGGTAATGGCAACTCTTAATGATGATAAAAGCGTTACGGTATCTAATTTGACACCAAACATCAATTCTTCAGCACCGTTTGTCACACCAAACAATAACGCGGTAAATGTATCAAAACCAAAAACACCGATAGTTAAGTCGCTGAAAAAGGGTAAAAAATCTTTTGTTCTTCAATGGAAAAAAATGAAGAATATAAGCGGATATGAAATCCAAATTTCAACAAATAAAAAATTCAAAAAAGCAAAAAAAGTTAAAATTAAAAAAATAAAAACAACCAAGTTGACCGTGAAAAAGCTTAAAAAGAATAAAAAATATTATGTTCGTATGCGTGCTTACAGAAAATATAACGGTAAAAATTCTTACTCGGCTTGGACTAAAACCAAAAGCGTAAAAACGAAATAATAATAAAAGGTCGTGCCGATAGGCACGACCTTTTATTATACATTTGACAAAGACAAAATGTATTCAAACACGGAGTGTCTAATGTTCGTCTAAAATACATAAACTGCCGCACTACTGTACGGCAGTTTATGAGAGGAGAATGGAACGGAGTACTTATTATGAATTTCGCAGAAATTCATTCAAGTGCGTAGTTTCATTCGACGATGTCCCACGGCCACGGGTCTTTCAGCCATTCATCGCTGTTGTATCCGTTTAGCGTGAGCGGTCCGTATTCTTTTTCAAATTCGGCTTTAACAGATTTGTATTTGCTTTTATAATCATTTAGCATTTGGAGTGCTTCGGTATCGTTAGGGTGAGTGTCACAGTAAAGCCTGCATTCATACATGGCAAAACCAAGCGCAGACAACCTTTTTAATAATTTCTTTTTTTCCATTATTTTGCCCTCCTGCCTCTTAAAAACGGTTTATTAAGTGTTGGGAATAATGTTCCCTCACAAAGCGCTTTATCTGTTTCATAGCTCATTAAATCAAGTTGAAGAGGTATATATGCCATTGTCGGCGTAGCGTCTGCCGGAAGGGCAGGGCGCTCTTCGTTTTTTAAAAATGACGGCTTAAAAAGCTCAACATATTTTTCCATAAAATCACCTTTCTATAAAGATTTACTCTTCATTCTATGAATGGCATATTTTTTTGCCAATATAAAAATTTTACATATAATAGAATGTGATGTTTAAAATAGGATTTTTTTGGTAATCATAAAAATGTAAGGCGAAAGCCTTAAAGATATTTAACCGAAGGTGATTTTGTGCTGATTAAACGAGGCGAAATTTACTATGCTGATTTAAGTCCTGTTGTCGGCAGCGAGCAAGGCGGCGTGAGGCCTGTTTTAATAGTTCAAAACGATGTGGGCAATAAATTTTCACCAACAGTTATTGCCGCCGCGATAACATCTCAAAAAGATAAAACTGCACTTCCTACTCATATTGAGGTTGATGCTGTAAATTGCGGACTTGCAAAAGACAGTGTTGTACTTTTAGAGCAAGTCAGAACTATTGATAAAAGGCGTCTTAAAGAAAAAATGGGCAGCCTTGATAATGTAGATATGGGCAAAGTCGACCACGCTTTGACAGTAAGTTTCGGACTTTGATTAAAACGAGCAATCTTATCTAATTCTTAATTTTTTTAAAAAGAGAATGAAAATAAGATTGTTTTATTTTTTTATATATGTTAAGATATTTAAAAACGCAAAGGATGATGATATAAATGTATAAAATTGCTAAATTTGAAAAAGTTTCTTTTGAACAATTTGAAAAAGATTGGCTCAAAAATTTTCCGCAAACAGAAGATGTAAGGGCTGTGTATGACAGCATTAAACTTCCGAAAAGAGCAACCACAGGTTCAGCCGGTTATGACTTTTATGCACCGGCAAATGTTTGCTTTGAAAAGGGTAAGTCTACTTTAGTTCCAACCGGTATTCGCTCAAAAATTGATGAGGGTTGGGTACTTTCAATTTATCCGCGTTCAGGTCTTGGCTTTAAACATCGTTGCCAGCTTGATAATACAGTCGGCATTATTGATTCCGATTATTACAATTCTTCAAATGAGGGGCATATAATGATTAAAATCAGCTGTGATGCTCACGATGACGGCCATAAAGCCGAAGTTTTGGCAGGCGATGGCTTTGCCCAGGGTATTTTTACTCAATTCGGCATCACTGTTGATGATGATACAAACGGAGTTCGCGACGGTGGCTTCGGCAGTACAACCGAAAGTAAATAATGATTTTCAGAGGCATATAAAATGAAAAAGATTTTTACTAATAAAATTGTAGTTGCTCTTGTGGCAATGCTTTGCTGCGCCCTTTGGGGCAGTGCTTTTCCTGTTATAAAAATAGGATATAAATTTTTTAATATAAGCGGCGTTGATACGGCGTCACAAATTCTTTTTGCCGGTGTTCGATTTTTAATCGCAGGTTTTTTAACAATACTTCTCGGCAGTATTTTTGCCGATAAGTTTATTGTTATTAAGAAAAAAGAAAATTTTAAAAAAGTCGGCATTTTGGCGATTTTTCAAACAATTTTGCAATATATATTTTTCTATGTCGGCTTGGCACATACAACGGGTACTAAAAGTTCTATTTTAGATTCAACAAGTGTGTTTTTCGCTGTGCTTATTTCCTGCCTTATATTTAAAATGGAAAAGCTTTCGGTTAATAAAATAATCGGTTGCATAATCGGCTTTGCAGGTGTGGTTTTAATCAATATAACACCGGGTGTATCGCTTGGCTCGTTTAAATTCAACGGTGAGGGATTTATAATAATTTCCGCTCTTTCGTATGCTTTTTCAAGCGTTCTTGTAAGCAATTATTCAAAAGATGAAAGCCCGGTTGCACTCAGCGGTTATCAGTTTATGCTTGGTGGCGGAGTGATGATTATAGCAGGATTACTGTTCGGCGGTCGCTTGAAGTTCAGTTCTTTGCCTTCATACGCTGTTGTAATGTACCTTGCACTTCTTTCTGCCTGCGCTTATACACTTTGGGGAATTTTGCTTAAATATAATAAAGTTTCACAAGTTTCGATTTATGGATTTATGACACCGGTATTCGGTTTTCTGCTTTCATCAATTGTGCTTAGGGAAACACTCAGCCAGCAAAAATGGATTACTGCTTTGGCTCTCATTCTTGTTTGCCTCGGTATTTTTACAGTCAATTTAAGCGGGGAAAAATTCAAAAAAATCTTATATAAAAATAAAAAAGATAATAAGGAGAAAGAATGATGAAAGCAAAAATTACCCTTGCAAAAGAATTTAAAATCGGAGAAATTGATAAAAGAATTTATGGCTCTTTTATTGAACATCTCGGTCGTGCAGTGTATGGCGGCATTTATGAACCTGACCACCCGACAGCAGATGAAGACGGTTTTCGCCGTGATGTGATAGACCTTGTAAAAAAGCTTAATGTTCCTATTGTTCGCTATCCGGGCGGTAATTTTGTTTCCGGTTACAATTGGGAAGACGGTGTTGGCCCTGTTGAAAACAGACCTAAAAGACTTGATTTGGCTTGGGGTACAACCGAGCCTAACTATTTTGGCACTAATGAGTTTATGAAATGGTGCAAAAAAGCGGATACAGAATGTATGATGGCAGTAAATCTCGGTACTCGCGGTCCTGAAGAAGCAAGAAATCTTGTTGAATACACAAATCATAAATCGGGTTCTGCCTGGGCTGATTTAAGAAAAGAACACGGTTATGATGACCCTTGGGATATTAAACTTTGGTGCCTTGGTAACGAAATGGACGGTGCTTGGCAAATGGGTGCTAAAACCGCTACCGAATACGGTAGAGTTGCACTTGAGGCTTCAAAAATGATGAAATGGACTGACCCGAGTATTGAAACCGTGCTTTGCGGTTCATCAAGTATCAATTCAAAAACCTTTGGCCAGTGGGAAGCAGAGTCGCTTGATATTGCATATGACAGTGTTGATTATGTATCACTTCATCAGTATTACGGAAATCACGACGGTGATACTATGAGCTATCTTTCATACACTCTTCAGCTTGAAGAATTTATTCATACCGTAATTTGCGTTTGTGATTACATTAAGGCTAAAAAACACTCTAAAAAAACAATGATGCTTTCGTTTGATGAATGGAATGTTTGGTATCATTCAAATAACGCACCTTATGAAAGGTGGTCGGTAGCACCGCCGAGGCTTGAAGATATTTATAATTTTGAAGATGCACTTCTTGTAGGTTCGATGCTTATTACATTTCTTCGCCATTGTGACAGAATTAAAATAGCTTGCCTTGCACAGCTTGTTAATGTTATTGCACCTATTTTTACAAAAACAGGCGGTGGAATATTTGCGCAAACAATCTTTTATCCTTTTGAACATTTGAGCAATTTCGGCAGGGGCGTTGCGCTTAATCCTATTATTTCAAGCCCAAAATACGATTGCAAAGCATATACAGATGTACCGTACCTTGACGCTATTGCAACTTTTGATGAAGAAACTGAATCTATGACTGTATTTTGTGTTAACAAGTCAATGGATGAGGAAATGACGCTTGATGTAAATCTTCTTGATTTTGAAGGATTTGTACCTGTTGAATTTATTTCAATGGATGGGTATAACAAAAATGATGAAAATTCATTTGAAAATCCTTTTGTAAAGCCACACAATAATCCGCTTCCGGCTATTGATGATAATACCCTTACAGCAGAAATTAAACCTTTCAGCTGGAATGTTATCAGGCTTAAAAAGAACAACTTATAGTAAAAACTTTACATAAAATTAAAAATATGTTAAAATAAGGCATTGTATTTTTATAATGCTTTATTTTTATTTTAGGAGGCATATTTATGACAAAGGCACAAATATGCATAATGATTTCCATAGTTATTTATCTTGTAGCTATGGTAATGATTGGCGTAGTTTATTCAAAAAAAACAAAAAATGTCGGTGACTTTTATCTCGGTGGGCGTAAGCTTGGCCCTCTTGTTACAGCAATGAGTGCTGAAGCGTCTGATATGTCAAGCTATTTACTTATGGGACTTCCGGGACTTGCACTTGCAAGCGGACTTGCCGAAGTAGGCTGGACTGTTATAGGTCTTGCGATAGGTACATATCTTAATTGGCTTATAGTTGCCAAAAAACTTCGTAAATATTCAGCAAGAATTAACGCTATTACAATTCCTGATTATTTTTCAAAAAGATACAAGGATAACAGTAGGCTTATTATGGCTGTTGCGGCTTTGATGATTATTATTTTCTTCGTTCCTTATACAGCTTCGGGTTTTGCGGCTTGCGGTAAACTTTTCGGCACTTTGTTTGGTATTGATTATCATATTGCAATGGTTGTTTCTGCAATTGTTATTGTGGGTTATACTTCACTCGGCGGTTTTAATGCTGCTTCTATGACTGACTTTATTCAGTCAATCATTATGACTGCTGCACTCATTATCGTTCTTGTATTTGGCGTTAACAAAGCAGGCGGAATGGAGCAGGTTATTGCAAATGCAAATAATCTTGCAGGCTACCTTGATGTTTTTAAAGGCTATGATGCCGCTACAAACAGTGCAGGCAGTTTTGGTGCAATTAAAGTTGTTTCAACTCTTGCTTGGGGACTTGGCTATTTCGGTATGCCTCATATTCTTTTAAGATTTATGGCAATTGAAGATCCGAATAAAGTTAAAATTTCAAGGCGTGTTGCAGAAATCTGGGTTGTTATTTCAATGGCAGTTGCAGTTTTAATCGGTGTTGTCGGTATGGCAATGGTAAAAGAGGGCGCACTTCCTGTATTTGATGACAGTGAAACAATTATTATTCAAATTGCAACACTTCTTTCAAAAGTCGGTGTTGTGCCGGCACTTCTTGCAGGAATTATCCTTGCCGGTATTTTGGCAAGTACAATGTCTACCGCGGACAGCCAGCTTCTTGCCGCTTCTTCTGCTGCAAGTGAAAATATTATCGGCGGTCTTTTTAGAATTAAGCTTAATGAAACATCACAAATGATTGTTGCAAGAGTTACGCTTATTGCAATTTCTGTTATCGGTGTAATTATAGCTTGGGATTCAAATTCATCTGTATTCGGCATTGTTTCATTTGCTTGGGCAGGTTTCGGTGCAGTATTCGGTCCCGTTATGCTTCTTTCACTTTTCTGGAAGAGGTCAAACCGTTACGGTGCGCTTGCAGGTATGGTTGTAGGCGGAATAATTGTGTTCGTTTGGAAATATGCTATTGCTAAACTTGGCGGAATATTTGATATTTATGAACTTCTTCCTGCATTTATTTGCGGTCTTTTAGTTAATGTTATTGTTTCGCTTATCACTCCTAAGCCTGATGATGAAATTATTGAAGTATTTGATGAACTTAAACATAATAAATAATGATTGATATGTTAAAAAGCACTAAATCAAAAATGATTTAGTGCTTTTACTTTATGATATGCAATCAAACTTATGCTTTTTTTAATACAAATACAAGCCAGCCTTTTTCTTCAAATCTTTCAATAACTTCAAATGAGTTTTGTGCAAAGCTTAAGAGTACCTCATCTTCTCTGCTTTCTATAATGCCGCCGGTAATGTAAACTCCGCCGTCATCAAGATATTTGCCGACTTCTTTATTAAATTCCATAATTATATCGGCAACTATGTTGGCAACAATAACATTGTACTTGCCTGTAACTTTATCGGATAAATTACCCTGAACAGCTTTGAATTTGCTTTCATCAAATCCATTTTCAAATGCATTTGCCTGCGCTGTTTTAACTGCGAGGGAATCAATATCAACACCGAAAGCTTCTTTTGCACCAAGTAAAAGTGATGCAATTGAAAGTATGCCGCTGCCGCAGCCAATATCAAGAACTGTTGAATCTTTACTGATGTAATTTTCAAGTGTTTCAAGGCAAAGCTTTGTTGTCGGATGGCTGCCGGTGCCAAATGCAAGCCCGGGTTCGATATGAAGAACTTTTCTTTCGCCTGCATCATACTCGTCTTCCCAAGTAGGACGAATAAGCAGTTTGTTGCCGATAGGCATCGGGTGAAAATACTGCTTCCAATTGTTAACCCAATCTTGAGTTTTGCAATCATCAATTTGAATGTCATATTTTATGTTGAGATTTTTAAGCCTTTCCTCAATAAATGATACTGCTTCAAGTGGGTTTTCGTGCGGGTTAACATATACATGGATAATTCCTTTTGAACGGTCTGCTTCCAAAAGCTTTTCTTCAATCAAGTCAATATGCGCAATTTCCATTACCTCGTTTTCAAGGTCGGAATAATCTTCTATATATATTCCGTACGGTACAACCATATTGGCGATGTTTCCTGCAACTTCAATGTCATTTGTATCAACAGTGATTTTGATTTCACTCCATACTTCGTTTTGAATATCACTCATACTCATTCTCCTAAATTAACAGTATGCTCAGTTGATGAAAGTCCGTGGTTATAAAGCTTTCTGCTATCAAGCGCCCACTGCCTGTCAGTAAAATTACCCGGTTCAACCTTGCTTGTTGCTGTGTTTATTTCAAAAATTGTGGCGTCAAGCGCATCAAGTGTTGCAAGAATTTCTGCTTCCAAAAATTTTGGTCTGACAGCAGCACCGTACTCCGGAAGTTCGTGGTGAGATATAATCATATGTTCAAGTAAAATGACCTTTTCACTTGTAATGCCGAGCTTTTTTGCTGTTTCATCAACCATCATTGCTCCTTTAACAAGATGACCGATAAGTTCACCTGAAACAGTATATCCCGTGCAAAGTCCTGTTTTGTCTGTTTCCATTTCAAAAGTTTTTGCAACATCGTGCAGTATCGCACCCGAAAGCAAAAGCTCCCTATCTATGTTTGGATATACTTGGCAGGTTTTTTCAGCCATTTCAACTATTGAAGCGGTGTGCAGCATTAAGCCGCCCACTATTGCGTGGTGAAGTCTGTATGCCGCAGGATAAATTTCAAGCTCTTCTCTTTTTTCAAGTAATATGGATTTAACTATATCTTTTAATTCTTGATCTTTAAAATCATTAACCTTGTTTAAAAGCATTGCAAAAACCGATTTTCCGTCATACTCGCTTGTAGGTACAAATTCGGCAATCATTTCATCAGGTGCTTTTTTAATTGATGTTATATTAAGTTGCTGCTTTCCCTTATAGTTATCTACCGTGTACTCAATTTCAACCACACAGTTTTTCTCAAATTGGCCGTTATTTTCAAATCTCCAAACTTTTGCCGGATATTCATTCTTGTCACTGCCGATAACAATCATATCAAGGTAGCCGTTACCGTTTTTGTCTGTTTTTTCGTATAATTCTTTTATTAACGCAAAAGATGCCATATTTATTCCTTTCTGTCGTTGATTTAATTTACAAATTATTATATAATAATTTACATATTTATTCAATAACTAATTGACAAAGTATATTTAGCTTGGTAAAATATTTTCAAATAACAAACGGAGTGATTTTCTGTTGAAAAATTTAGATAATTTATGTATGAATTGTTTTGAAGAGTTAACACAGGGCAGTGTTTGCGCAAATTGTGATTATGATAATGATACGCAAACAAGCTTTGTTTACCTTCAACCTAAAACTATACTTAATGATCGTTATGCAATCGGTGCATTTGTAAGCCACGAAAGTGATGCCGCAACATATATGGCATATGATATGCAGGAATTAAAAGTGGTAACGGTGCGTGAATTTTTGCCAAAGGGCATTGCCGCAAGATTAGAGGGCAGTGTTGATGTTCATGTAAGGGAAAGATTTAAACCGTCTTTTGATAAGCTTAAAAATTCGTTTATTAGACTTTGGGAAACTATAAGCGAACTTAAAAATCTTTCTGCCGTTATTCCTACTTATGATGTGTTTGAACTTAATTCAACCGCATATGCTGTCAGCGAATATATGGAAACTATTTCACTTCGTGAATTTTTGCTTCGCAATCCTGACGGCAACATTCTTTGGGAACAGGCACGAATTATGTTTATGCCCGTGCTTACTACTCTTGAAGCACTTCATTCAAAAGGTATTATTCACGGTGGTATTTGCCCTGATAACCTTGTGCTTTGCAGGGACGGTAAGGTTAGGCTTAAAGGTTTTTGCATTGCCGAGGCAAATACTATGTCAAGTGAGCTTGAATTTAATGTAAATGACGGTTATACAGCACTTGAACAGTATGAGAATAATCATAAGATGTGCCCTGCAACTGATATATATGCATTTTCGGCTTGCATTTTTAGGGCGCTTGTCGGTCAAAATCCGCCTGATGCTAAGTCAAGGGAACTTAATGATAAATTGATGATTCCTAACACGATTGCCGAAAAAATACCGACTTATGTTATCCGTGCGCTCGGCGGCGGATTGCAGATTTACCCTGAAAAAAGAACGCAGGATGTCAATACTTTCCGTGAACAGCTTAACGCATCGCCTACCGTAATTGCAACTGCTTCGCAGGATGAAAAAGTGCAAAGGGAAAATAAGCGTACTGAAAAAGCGGAAGATTTTGAACCTGTTATTAAAGAAGAACATTACAAGGGCTATCCCGTTTATGATGATAAGCCAAAGAAAAATAAGAATAATAAAATTATAATAGTGGTTTTGGTTATTCTTATTATTGCGGCAATCGGCGCAGGTGTATATGTTGCCAAAAACGGCGGAATCGGCAAAAAAGAGGAAAACACCTCGCCAAGTGTTGCTGTGGCGCAATATGAAGTTCCTGATTTTGTATCAGCAGGGTATAACCAAAGTGATATTGAAAATAACGGTGCTTGGAATAAGCAGTTTAAACTTACTTTTACTTCTAAATATTCAACCGATGTTGAAGAGGGAATAGTATTTGAGCAAAGTATAGAAGCCGGCAAAAAAGTTGATCAAAATACCGAAATTGTTCTTACCGTCAGCAAAGGTGTGCAGACTGAAAGTGTACCTAATGTTGCAGGGCAAACAGTTGATGAGGCTACAAAAGCTCTTACAGATAAAGGATTTAAGGTATCAACCGTTGAAGTATATAACGATGGTTCACACACTGCAAATACCGTTAAGGAAAGTTATGCAAGTGCGCCGGCAGCAGGTTCAACAGCAGCAGTAGGTGAAGAAATTGTGCTTCAGGTTTACGGTGAAGCACAAACTACAACAGCAGCGGTAGAGCCTGAAAACGAAATCGGCACTGACTGATAAATTATAATGCAAAACACAAAAAAGCAGAGTTCATTGAACTCTGCTTTTTGTGTTTTAACCAAATAATAATATCAAAATAATTATAATCAATGCGGTAATTCCAAGCCCGATAAAGAATTTTATTGCCCGGTGAACTGCATCAAATGTATTTGTAGGCATAATTTGGTAAAATAAATATTTTAAAGGTTCTTTTACTTTTTCGCCTACTAAATCCTTAAATCTTAAATCATATGTTTTAAAGGTGCTGTCTTTATTTAATTCAATAACTCTTACACCGCGGTCTTTTCCCGGCCCGTAAACATGAAAACCGGCGCCCTGAGTGTAACCTAAGTCAATACCGTCAACTTTACCGTTAAATGAATTATTATGGTCGTGGCCGAAGTATACGCCTAAAACTTCGCCTTTTTCCTTAAAAGCGTCAAATTCGCCGCTGTTAATTTGCGGGTCGGCAGGGGATTCCTTCATAAAACCGTTTGCATTAACTTTATCTTTATTTAAAACATAAAATCTGTTTGCGTGTGTTCTGAATCCTCTTACAGCACCCTTTGTATTTTTCTTTACTTCATTTAAAAGCTCAAAAATTTCACATACCGGAATGTGCTGAATTACTATTGATGGGATAAGGTGTCCGTATTTTTCTTCATATGAATCACGCTTTTTTTTGTACCATTCAATTTGATTTTCGTGTACATTATCATATCCTATTTCCAAGTTTGAATGGCTGTCGATGAGATAAAGCAAAAATTTTAATTCATCGCCGTCTTTTATTTCTATAATATGATTTGCACAGCCGTCAATATCTTTTTCGCTTTCGCCTACAAAACAATCAAATTCCTTGTAAATTTCAAACTGCTCTTCGTTTGATAATCCTACTTGCCTGTCGTGATTGCCAAAGCAAATTGTAAACGGAATTTTTCTGTTTTGGCAAGGTTTTGTTAAAATATCAAGTGAGTTTTTTATAGCGTCACGGTTGCCTTTAAAAGTTCTTTTGCCCCATATTTGGTCACCGGAATAAACAACTAAATCAGGCTCAACCCTGTCAAGCGCGCTGTTAATAAGGTCGAGTGTATCAGGGCTGATTTTTTTGCCCTCTTGCGTATCGGCAATTTGCAATATTTTGAAAGTGTCATTTTTGAAACTCAGCATTTCATCACCTCAAAAGTCATTTTACCATATTACGCTCTTGACTGCAATATACAAAACTCGTATAATATTAAAGTGACGAATTTGAAATTAAATAACTGCCCGTAGCACAGTGGCTAATGCATTAGATTCCGATTCTAACGAGCGAGAGTTCAAATCTCTCCGGGCAGACCAAAGCCTTACCATTGCTTATACAATGGTAAGGCTGTTTTTTATTTTTTTATGAATTTTTTGATGATTGCAAAGATAAGCACACCTATTAAACCGCTTACGGTATTTAAAATAATATCGTTTATATCAAGTGCGCCTGTTGCAAAAATATATTGCAAAATCTCAATTACAATAGGGATTAAAACTACAAAGGAAATATTTTTATATTTATTATTGCCTTTTGTAAACAGGCATATGAAAAATCCCATAGGTATAAATGCGGTGAGATTTAGCAGCAAAACTGCTTTTTCCTCATTCAACATTGCAGATACAGAGGGGATAAAATTGGTAGTCTGAAATCTTAACGGTCTTATAAATGACCAGTATACACCGAAAAGTTTGTGAATTATTAAACCTCTGTCAATAAAAAATACCCATATTAAAAATAAATACAGTGTAAAAACGATTATTGATAAAGGTTTTATTTTCTTTTTCATTTGCCACCTCTTTATTCATTATGAATTGCTGTGAGTGCGCTTACTTTTACACTCTTATTAGCAGGCGAAAGCCCTGCGAGTACACCCACACCGACGGAAAAAGCGATACCTAAAATTGCAAGCCACCACGGAATTGAAGATACGCATATTTTCATTCCCATACTTGTATCAACCATACTGCTCATAACCTTGCCCGCTATCAGATTCGCTATTATAGATATAATATAACTTATTATAATTCCTATTACACCGCCGAACATTCCTATAATTCCTGCTTCATAAAGGAAAATATCTTTAATATCCCTGATGTCGCATCCAAGCACTTTCATTATGCCTATCTCTTTTGTTCTTTCAAATACACTCATAACCATAGTGTTGCTGATACCAAAGGCTGCTACAAACATTGAAACCCCGCCGATTGCACCGAGAATGAGCTGCACTATTCGCATAACTTTTTTCTGTTCTTGTAATCCTTCATCATCAGTTGAGCAACTGTAACCTTTATCTTGAATTTTTTGCTTTACTTCTGAAACACTTTTAGTGTCATCGCAATAAACATTGATGGAACTGTATGAAAGTTTATAGTTTTTAACAGAACTTAATCTGTTACTTTCGCTAACAAGCTGTTTGGCTCTGTCAAGGTCAATAAAAATTGCATTTGATGCTTCATAGTCGTTGCTTGTTTGCTTTAATGTGCCGATAACATTCAGCTTTTGCGTGCCGCCGGCAGTTTGGTTTTTGTTGTCGGTGTTGTTGTCGTTGTTGTTATCGTCATTTGGCGGAGCATAATTTGATGAATCATCACTTCCTTGCTGATTTTTTGCGTTTATGGTGAATGTGTCTTTCATAAAGTCAAATTCACTTTCGCTTATGTTATAATTTTCATCATATTTATATTTTGGGTTGTTACCCTGAACGTCGCTAAAATATTGAATTATATCTTTACCGAAAAAGCAAGCATTTCTTTCACTATATTTTTTAAAATCGCCCTGATCGGTTTTATAACCGATCATTTCCATTTCTTTTAGTGGTATTCCGTAAACACTGCCTGAATAAGTGTATTTACCGTGAGCAATGTTTACATATTGGCTTATTTCAAGAGTGGGTACAACCGTTTTTACATTATCAAGCTTGGAAAAATAGTTCACTGCACTTTCATCAAAAGGCATTGCTTTCTGAACTTCGCCCGTTGAATCATTTGTATAATCCCCCATAGAATATACAGTTATTTTATTGAGTGTAGAATTCTGCTCATACTGTGAAGTAATCATTTTATCAATACCAATACCTATTGATAACATTATAATGATTGCACAAGTACCTATAACTACACCTGCAATAGTCAGTCTTGTTCTTGTTTTTCTGTTTCGTAGATTTTGCCAAGCCATTGCAAAGATGTCAGATTTTTTCATCGAACTTTACACTGCCTTTCTTGTGCTTTCTCTTTTTAATTATTACTACTGCTGCAATTACTACTGCTGCTGCACCCACACCGCATCCAATGTAGATTTTAATTTTTGTTGTGCTGTGGTCGTCTTGTGCTTCACCGTTATCTGTATTATCTGTACTGTCATCAATATTTTCAAACGGGTCAGTTGGTTTATCAACTTTTACTTTGAATTCCTGCTCGATTGATTTTTTGTCCATATTTTCATTTTCATATTCAAATATGAGCTTTAATTTGTATTCACCTGTTTTATCAAATGTTACAGGCAGGGTATAGTTACTTGCAAATTGGCCGCCTGCTTCAATATTTCCTACATATGCACTGTTGAGCTCTTTTCCTTTAGAGTCAACAAGCTTAACAGTACCGTTAGAAAGTTTTGTTTGCCCCATATTTATGATTTGGAACGAACAGTCGCTTTCTTCATCAACATTTACTGTTTTATCTGCTAAAGCAATTTGCTGGAATTGAACTTTATCAGGCTGAACTACCGGAACGCTCATTGTTAAATCGTTGCTTGCACTTTGTTTTCCGCCTTCAATGTATTCAAATGATACGGTTGCGGTAATAGGGTACACACCTGATTGCGCACTGCTTAAGCAAGCAAATTTTTTGCTTACGCTTATTGTTTGATTTGGCTTTATTTCTTTGATTGAAATAGTATCCGTTCCGTCTGCAACAACAAAGCTGTCACCGCCGGCAAGTTTAACAAGTACATTTTGCGCTTTGATTTTAGATGAATTGTTTTTCACATTAAAGTTTAATGTGAATTCTTTACCGCCCGAAATTGCACTTTTGCCATAATTAAAGCTTGAAATAATAAGCTGTGGGGTTAATTCTGTTTTGCTTTTGCTTGATTTTTTAGAATTAACTTTAATGCTGAAATTGAATTCGGCACTGCCTTGCTGTTTTTCACCTTTGGAAGTAAATTCGTATGTTACAACTGCGTTTATAGGATACATTCCTGCACCTGTACTTTTGTTAACTACAAATGCTTTTGAGAATGAAGCTGTTGATTTTTTTGCTATTGACGATTTATAAATAGTATCAACATCGCTTGCAATTGCAAATGCATCGCCGCCTGAAAGCTTGATGTTAACATTGCTTATGTCATAAGCGGCACTCTTGTTTGCAAGTTTAAAACTTAATTTGAAATTATCGCCTGAAAGCAAGTTTGACTTATTTACAGAAAAATTAGCTGTAAGGCTTGGTGAGTTTTGATTACTTTGCTGTGATGTTTGGCCGGCAGAAATCGGAACAGTGTATGAAAATTCAGAACTTGCGCTAACAGTTTCGCCGCCTTCTACATAATCATATGTTGCACTTATTGTAATAGGATACATTCCGGCAGTTGCACCGTTAGTTACAAAAAAGCTTTTACTGAATTGTGCGCTTGCCCCTTTTGCAAGGGAAGAAGCATAAATGGTATCAACATCATTTGCTACCGTGAAAGTTTCGCCGCCTGAAAGGCGCATATTAAGATTTTTAATATCAACACTTGTGTTTTTGATTTTGTATGTAAGCTTAAATGTGTCGCCTGCATAGATTGTATTTTTATCAAGCGAAAATGAGTCTGCTATCAAGCTTGAAGCTGAGCTGCTTTTTGGCATATCGTCACTTGCAAGTGCAAATGTCTGCGGTGCAATAATCATAATTATTGCAAGTATAATTGATGTGAATAACTGTGTTTTTTTCATTGTCTTCTCTCCCTTACTTTGTGTTATAATCTTTTGAGACGATTTTTCCGTCACAAATATTTACTGTAATGTCAGAATATTTTGCAACATTTGAATCGTGAGTTACCATTACCAAAGTTTGATTCTTTGTGTATACAAGCTTTTGTATAAGTTCCATAACTTCAAATGTAGTCTTACTGTCAAGATTACCTGTGGGTTCGTCAGCAAAAACTACACTTGGGTCTGTTACAAATGCTCTTGCAATGCCTACACGCTGTTGCTGGCCACCGCTCATTTCTTTTGGCTTGTGATTATATCTGTTATCAATGCCGACAAGCTTTAGCAATTCCATTGCTTTTTGCTCTCGCTCCTCTTTGCCTACACCTTTAAACATAAGCGGAAGTGCCACATTTTCAAGTGCAGTCATTGTGGGCAGCAAATTATATGATTGAAAAATAAAGCCTGTAAATTTTTGCCTGAATTTTGCCAAATCTGATTCACTCAAATTGTCAATCCTGTACTTGCCGATGTAAACTTCGCCACCGCTTGGGCGCTCAATTCCGGCAAGCATATTAAGAAGTGTACTTTTGCCTGAACCTGATGTACCGAGTATTGCGCAAATTTTGTTTCGCTCAATTTCAAGGTTGACTTTATCAAGCGCAATTACTTCTTCTTCGCCGACTTGATAATGACGCGATAAATCAACTGTTTTAATTAAAATATCACTTGCCATACCATACTCCTTTAATATATACTTTTTATCAACTGTGCTAATTGTAATATCACAGTTAACTTTCAGGTTCAGTATATCATTGCAATATCCCGTTGTCAATCATTTTTTTATCTTTTTTTGATTTTATTTTCTATTGAATTTGATAATAATAGGTGTATAATATATATGTATCATTTATTGGAGGGTAAAATTATGTTAGATAAGCGTAAAGTTGTTATCATCGGTGCCGGCCATGTAGGTTCTCATGTTGCAATGGCGCTCTGTTTTCAAGGCACTTGTGATGAGATAGTATTTATTGATATTGACCGAGAAAAAGCAGTTGCAAACTGCTATGATGTTGCCGATGCTTGCTTGTTTTTAGGTTCGACTACTAAAATAAAAGTAGGGGATTACGAGGATTGCAGGGATGCCGATATTATTGTAAATTCAATCGGTATGCCGCGTAAACCGGGCCAAACAAGGCTTGATATGCTTGATGATTCAATCAGAATGATGAAAGATGTTGTAAATAACCTTAAGCCTATTGATTTTAAGGGTATTTTTGTTTCAATTACCAATCCTGCCGATGTTATTGCAAATTATGCAAGGCTTCATCTCGGACTTCCTAGGGAAAGATGTTTTTCAACCGGTACTTCGCTTGATACAGCAAGGCTTAAAAGAACCGTAAGCGAACTCGCTGATATTGACAGAAGAAGTGTTACCACCTGTGCAATCGGCGAACACGGTGATTCATCATTTGTTCCTTTCTCAACTCTTACACTCGGCGGTAAAAATTACAAAGAGCTTCAAAAAGCTAAGCCTGAAAAGTATGGCAAGCTAACTGAGGAATTTGTACTCGAAAGAACTCGCTATATAGGATACGATATTATCAACGGTAAAGGCTCTACTGAATTTGGTATCGGTGCTGCTTGCGCAGATATTTGTAAGGCAATCTTCCACGATGAAAAAAGAGTTATACCGGCTTCCGTTTTGCTTCAGGGCGAATATGGAATTGACGGTGTTGCCTGCGGTGTACCTTGTGTTATCGGCAGAAACGGAATTGAAGATATTATCGAACTTGAGCTTAATGATAAAGAAAAAGAACAGATGGCGCACACTTGTTCTGTAATTAAAGAATATTGCGAAAGAGCTGAAAAAGTACAGTAAAGCAACAGAAAACCCCGTAAGTTTAAAACTTACGGGGTTTTGTTATTTTGCTTTAGTTGTTGTTTCGCTTTTTGACTTATAATCCTTATAGCGATTTTCAAGCTTTTTGTACTCACCTGACTTAAGGTCTTTCATAAGTACATCCTGCCCGTCAAATGAAATATAATATTCACCGACAGGGGTGAGTGAATATGTTTCTTTGCCGTCAGCATTCTTTTCGCTGTTCTTTTTCATAACATTTGCTGCAACTTTAACATATTCTTTTTTATCAATTTTTTCACCGCTTGAAGAAATCATAAATGAATACTTTTCCTTGACTTTGTCAAGCCCGAGTTCTTCAGGGGTGTAAGCATTTTTGATAAAATCAATTGCGTCTTTATCTTTGATTTTCGCTTTATCGGTAGGATTTTGAACTGTGAATGAAGTAGATTCGCTTTTTGTTGTCGTTTCTTTTTTATCATCTGCTTTTGAGCAGGCAACAAAAACGCAACATACGGTAATTACTGCAAGCAATACTGCTAATAATTTTTTCATCGCAAAAAAGCCTCTCCTTTAATGATTATTCATCATCTTCTGCTTCTTCAACCTCAAATTCAAGCATTTCGCCGCAATTTGGGCAAGGAACAGTTCCGTTAAGTGCTGTTTCAGCATCAACTGTGAATGGAGTGTTGCAAAGCGGGCATTCAACTTCAAATTCTTCCTCGTCTTCGTCATCGTCATCGCAGCAATCGTCGCAATCACACTCGTCATCATAATCATCGTATACATATTCTTCAAGGTCTGCTAAATCTTCATCAACAGCGTCAACTTGGTCTGCAAGCATTTCAACACCGTCTGTCATATCATCAATATCTTCAACAATATTTGAAAGTACATCAACAATGGCAGAAAAAACCTTGGTTTCCTTTTTGTTATCGCCAAGGTCAAGACCTTCAATTAAACCTTTAAGATAGCCTAAGCTTTCAGTTGTATCCATAATAAAAATCCTTTCTTATTGAGATGAATAAGTTGTAATAACTTATGCTCTTTCCATATATTCGCAAGTTCTTGTGTCGATTCTAATCATATCTCCTTCGTTAATGAAGAGAGGAACACGAATTTCTGCACCTGTTTCAACCTTTGCAGGCTTAAGTGTATTAGTAGCTGTGTTGCCCTTAAGTCCAGGCTCTGTTTCTGTAACTTCAAGAGTAACGAATGTAGGTGGTTCAACACCAAATACCTTACCTTTGTATGAAAGGATACGGCAAATTTCGTTTTCCTTAACAAACTTGAAGTTATCTGAAAGATCAGATTCTGATACAGGAATCATTTCAAATGTATCATTATCCATAAAGTAGTAAAGACCTTCATCATTGTATGAATAAGTCATTTCTTTTCTTTCAATGTATGCAGTAGGGTACTTAGCTGATGGGTTGTAACTCTTTTCAACTACTGAACCTGTAATAACATTCTTTGTTTTTGTTCTTACAAAAGCGGCACCCTTGCCCGGCTTAACGTGCTGGAATTCGATAACCTGAAGCACATTGCCATCCTCTTCAAAAGTAACGCCGTTTCTGAAATCACCTGCTGAAATCATATTTTCTACCTCCGAGTAAAAATGTAATTTTATAATAATTAAAATTGATATATTATATTTTATAATATTTCCATCAATAAATCAATACCCATTTTATAACTATCCTTGCCATATCCGCAAATTTGTTTAACGCATACATCTGTAATTACAGAAATTTTGCGAAAATCTTCTCTTTTATGAATATCTGACATATGAACTTCTACAAATGGGGTGAATTCCTGAACCGCCTCGATGGCGTCACGAATTGCATATGAATAGTGAGTGTACGCACCGGCGTTGATAACCACACCGTCAAATTCATCACGGCTTTCGTGTATGACATCGATTATATCACCCTCGTGGTTAGACTGAAAGAATGAAACTTTTGCACCGTGGGCTTTACCGTAAAGTTTTAATTCATCATTGATTTGCTTCAAAGTTTCGCCGCCGTATACACTCTTTTTTCTAATCCCGGTCATATTGAGATTAGGTCCGTTAAGTACAAGTATTTTTTTCATTAAAATCACCGTAAATAAAAAATAATGGGAGCAGTAATCTGCTCCCATATGTATAATTATTTATACTTTCTTTTACGAGCAGCCTCGCTCTTCTTTTTACGAGCAACAGAAGGCTTTTCATAATGTTCTCTCTTGCGAACTTCCTGGATGATACCATCACGAGAAGTCTGACGCTTGAATCTTCTGAGTGCGCTGTCAAGAGATTCATTTTCTTTAACTTTTACTTGGCTCATTTTATTCCCTCCCTCCGACCTCTTCGGGGGTATTTGATACTTTTATTTGAATATCTGCACAAGATTATATACAAAAATATATCGCTTGTCAAGTATTTTGTTAATAAATTTATCAATATTTGTAAAATTGTGAATGATAACTAAAAAATATGCCGAATACGATAATTTTTGTGATAAAAAATAAGGCTATCACAATTGATAGCCTTATAAAAACCGTATTTCGTTTTAAAATTAAGCTTCTTTTTCTTCCTTCTTTTCTTTGAGAAGAACGAACTTTTCCATAGGGAAGAGAACTACCATTTGTACAAAGCCTGCTGCAAGGCCTGCAATAGTTCTTGCAAGACCGTTTAACCAAGCCCATGGAGCTTTTGCGATAATACCAACTAACCAACCCTGGAACCAAGTTGAGAAGAGGATTAAAGCAATCATAAGTACAATATAGATAGCGAAGTTGTACCAAGGTGCATCTGACTTAAATGTTGTCTTCTTGTTCTGATAGAAACCGTAAATATTAGCAATAAGGTTTGAAAGGAAGAACGGAAGTAAGTAACCCCAAGTTACTACACCGTCGACAACATATTTAGCGATTTGCTTAGCACCCTGAGCTGTTGATGCATCAAAGATTACATCCGGCTTGAAGATTCCCTGAAGGAATCCAGGAAGTGTAGCTGTAACGCTGTCAAAGATGAGTGGGAGAACATTTGCAAGAACAAGCTGAATGATTGTTACAAGTCCTGATACTACAAGGAATTTAACAAACTGCCATACCGTCTTGATAAATGAACCCTTTTCCTCAGCAGCACTGTCAATACCGCCAAGACTGATTTTTTTCTTTTCGTCTGCCATAATTTTACTCCTTTAAATATGTATAAAAATTTAAGACGGTAATATTATATCAATAATTTACCGTTATTGCAATGCTTTTTTTACGAAAATAGCAAACCAAGCATTGCTGTGCCGGATATTGCGTGAATAATTGCAATAACAGCCCATACAACAAGTGCAACCAAGCCTACTGCAACAGCAAGGATAAGTACCACAAGCAAAATAAGAATTAAAAGAACGAGCGGGCCTTTTTTGCTCTTTTTAACAGTGTCTTTAAATTCTTTTTCATCAAATATTTCTTTAGGTGCAGGGTTTTCATCATCATAAATAGGGTAGAGCGGAAGTGTAGCTTTTTCATCGCAATAACCCGAATTCCAAAGAAGCGGTTCAACAAGACCTCTTACGCTTGTAGCACCCTTTAAGAATTTGCCTATGCTTAAGTGAATTGTGTTAAGGAATGAATCAATTATATTGAGAAGACCGCAGGTGAGTTTGTACTCTCTTGTTTCAGGGCCGTAAGGTGAATCGCCGCAGTAAAGATTTTGGATAAGCTCAAGGATAAAATCAATAACCTTGTTGTCTGCAATATCCGCAATGTCGGATTTTTTAAGTCCGCTTTCTTTTTTGCAAAGTCGCCAGATTTTCTTAAAGGTTAAGTGGTTAAGAAACTTTCCGACAGGCTTAATTATCCACGCAAATTTCTTTACGGTTTCGCCCGGAACGGAAAATGCAGGCGTCATCTCGGCAAGGCGGTCAATGTCATTTCCCATAGCCCAAAGGACCTCTTTAATCATACCAAAGAAGAAATTCATCATATAGTCGGGGAAGCTCCTGCCCTTTGTGTCAATTTCCTTCACATTATCAATATAAACTGTGTCGACATCTATTTTTGCATTCTTTGGGTCAAAGGTAATATTTCTCATAGCCGGCGGACAGCCGATAAATGCACCGCAAGCTACATCGTAAAATTTATTTCCTTTTTTGGTGGTGACAACGCTTATATCGTGAACATGGGTATGACCTGTAATCATACAGGAAAGTCCTGCGTCAGCAAAGGTTTCACGAGTGGTTTCATAATTTCTCTGCATATTTCCGCCGCCGATAATGTTATAAAACGGCGATGGAGAAATCATAGGGTGGTGAGTCATCGCAATAACAAATTGGTCATTTTTCTTTGCATCTTCAAGCTGTTCCATAATCCAGTTCATACAATCATCGGAAAAGCCTGAACCGCTTTCACCCTCAGGTTTGTAGTTAGTATCATCATTAAGTGCAAAAAGCCTGTAACCGGGAGCGAGCTGAACAACATAGCTCATTGAATCAGGATGTGTGGAAATTGCTTCATTTGGGCCGAATTCATAATACATATCCCACAAATCGTGTCTTTCACCGACGGCAGGAACCTCTACCCTCTCATCACCTCGGCAGGCGTAAGCAATGCCGTTATCCTGGTAATCGTGGGTGGCGGTAATTACATAAACTCTCTTGCCGCGGCTCTTAAGTTCACGGAGCATCTCGATAAATTCGGTGTGAGAATCTATCTCGCCATCGTGGGTGGTGTCGCCCGAGAGAAGCACAATATCGGTACTCTTATCCTCGCAGAGCATATCAAATCCTCTCTTGATAACATAAGGACTGTCCTTAATCACCATCTGGGATTTTGACTCCATTTTATCGTACGCCTTGCCCTCAATTCCGAGCTTTCTTGAATAGTAGTGGACATCAGTTATAACCTGAACCTTAAGTGGCTCATTATTACTTCCGTAAATTTTATTTGCCATTTTTAACCCCTTATTTTTCTTTTATTTCAAGCACTCCGCCTTTTACATCTTTTTTGAATGTAAATTCAAGAGAACCTTTGTTTCTTTCATTAAAGCTGATTTCTTTTCCGTCAAGGTATGCGGTGTACTGCGCCCTGTCAGAAAGAGTGACAACCATTGTGTATTTATCGCAGTTTCCGAAATATTTAAACTTTATTTCGGCACTTGTGTCGGTAGTTTTTTGGTAATCAGTCCAAACATCAAAGCCGGTTGTAACGGTTTGCGGCTTGAAGTATGCGTTAGCCCAAATGCATATTGGTGCCGAAAGTCCGCCGAAGTTGTGGAACCAACCACCGCGCCTTGTTGCAATGCCGAAACATTCGTATGTATTATATGTGAAGTCAGTTTCTTCTTTCCACATATCAAGCGCAAGCTTTGCAATGTCAAACGCAAAGTCTGCTTCGCCGTTATCAAGCATTGTTTTCCAAATAAACCACTGGTGGCTCATCCAAACATTTCCGTTCCAATATCCGTCGTCAAAATAGTATGACGCACTCATATCAACAGCAGAAATGCCTGCATTAGACCACATTTCTTTAGGATTTTTAATATGCTCAATAATTCTTTGCTTTCTTTCGCCTTCAACTGCACCGGCAACAATAGGATAAACACCGTCCATACCTTTGTTGAAGTTTTCGCCGTCTGCCGTTCTCATAATGCCTTTAACATTACCGCTTTCGTCATATTCGGTATATCCGAAATATCCTGTTTCTTCATCCCAGGCAAGCTCATTTAATGCTTTGGTTGAATATTCAATATCTTTGTCATAAACTTTGATGTCATCATATCTTCCAAGTGAATCGGCAACCATTTTCATTATTTTACCTGCACGGATAATCTGCGCGGTGGAAAGGCAAGGACAAGTGTATTTCTGTGACTTTCTCTTCATCATTTCAACCTGTGCAGGATAATCATCCATACCGCAGTGTGAATACCAATAATCATATGTGGTAAGAAGTCCGTTATTAAACTTTGCCACTGTTGAAGCGTGAGTTCTTCCTCTTAAAAATTCATAGTAAAGCTTGGCTTTGTCGTACATAAACGCAAGGCTTTCTTTATCGTTTGTACGCTTTAAAAGTTCAAGATACTCAACAAATTGAGTAGGTACAAGCGAACCGTGAAGCAAGAAGCAAAAGTCTTTGTTTGTATCATCGCAAAGATACATATCAAGTGCGTATTGGCAAAGTTTTGGCGAAAATTCAAGAAGCCCCATTCCGATAAAACCGCTGTCCCAAGTGTAAAAGCTGTCCCATCTCTTACCCGGTGTGTGATGAATTACATTTTCACCGTGGCGGTAAACAGGGTATACAACATTTGTTAAAAGTGTTGATTTTAAAATTTCGGTAGAAAGGGTGTACTTTCTGCCTGCTTCGTTGAAGTTTGCAGGTTCGCTCCCTTTCTTTGCATTTTCGTAAATAGCTTCGTATTCTTCGTTTGAAAGCGGTTTAGGCTCGTTTTGTGACAGCATGACATATTCAATATGTGATGTGTTAGGTTCAATAAAGATTGATTTAATCAGTGTGTTGTGGAAAAATCCGTCGTCACTGTGTTTCCTTTTAAATGAACCTGAAAATGTTTCTCTTAAATCATCATATGTATGGTCACCGTTTGAAAGCCTGTTGATAAGAGCGTCTTCAAGCGAGCCTGAATCAAGCTGTCTTTCCCTAGTGTTTTTATTTCCTGTTAAAATATAAAAAGGCTTTTCAAGGCAGTTATATGTAAGCTTTGTGATATGCCCGTTATCAAGCACCTTGGTTTCAATTTCAGGCATATAAGGCTGTGCCTTTGTTTCACATTTGATTTTTTCAATGTCGTTTTCGTTCACTACACACAAAAAGTCAAGTTCAATTCCGGCTTTGCCGAGGCTTTCAAGTGTGAATTCCTGCATATACGGAATAGCGGTAACAGTAAGCGCATCGCTGTGTGCAAAAGTTACTGTTGTACCGTTCATGTCAAATTGTGCATCACCGTCTGTTACGGTTTTGTATCTTACTGCGATTACAGGATTTTCAATATTACTTTCGTTAAATTTATATGATACTTTATCGCCTTTTACGCAGCCGAAAGGTTCAAGATTTAAAAAGTGAACATGGTAGTTTTCACATCTGTCGCCAAGTCCTTTGCCAAGATAGAAATCTTTATCGGCGAACATACCCTTGTACATTCCGTCAGGATTTTCTTCGTCCCAAGGCCTTGCTACTGCATATGAGTAATCAACATAATCATTGGCACTTTTTAAAATTGCACCGTCAGGTACGCTGACTTCACAGTAGGTCGGGTTTGGAAATTCAAGAGCGGCAAATATATTCAAAATGCAGTTTTGTGAAAGAGATGTGTTATTGAAAATCTCACATCTCATAAGGTATGCATCTTCATAAGCCTTTGAAAACGAAATATCGGCATAAACCTGGTCTTTCCACATAAGTTCATATCTGTATGAATAGAAAGTGTAATCGTTTTTACAGCTCCATAAATGATAATTTGACGGTACCGTGACATTAGGTACAGGTGTTGAACTGTTCCAAAGTGTAGGGTGAACCGAAAAATCATACCTTGCACCTTTATCTGCAAGTTCTTTAACTATTTTTGAAATGCCCATATATTTTTTTGAGTATGGCCCCCAAACAGGCATTTTGATTTTGTTATCTGTCATTGAAGAACTCCTTTCATAAAACAAAATATTCCACATTGTATTATTAACTATTTAATGTATTTTGTCAATACATTAAATAAGCAATTTGTGAAATAAGTTGACAAAGTTGTTTTGCAATGATAATATCTATTGTACCCGGTACTATTTTTGAATTGTAAAGTACTGATTTTTACGACTGAAAGGCTATGGTAATTAAAATGATTGAAAATCTTGTTGAAGTGCATAGTCATATTTTACCGGGTATTGATGACGGCTCGCCTGATGTTGAAACCAGCTTAAAAATGATTGATATGCTTAAAAAGCAGGGTGCAAAGGCAATTGTTTTAACACCGCATTATTATTCGGATTCCATAAGTTATGATGATTTTGTGGCAAGGCGTAACAATGCTTATAATTTGCTGAAATCATCTTTGCCACTCGAAAGTCCTAAACTTATTTTATCGGCAGAGGTGTATATTTCCAAATATCTTTTTAGCAATTCAAGTCTTGATGAAATTAAAATAGGAAATTCTGATTATGCACTGATTGAACATCCTTTTTCCTGTGATTTTTCGCAAGAAATTTATGATAGACTGCTTAATTTAAATTATGATTACGGCATTAAGCCTGTTTTGGCTCATATTGAGCGTTATCCTGCATTTATGGATGATGCCGATTTGCTTGATGAATATATTGATATGGGATGTTTGGCACAGGTTAATATCAGCTCGTTTGTTGATTCACCGCGGCATATCAGAAAAAAACTTTTCAAATTTCTTGAGGCAGGAAGAATTCACCTTATTGGTTCTGATTGCCATAATTTGACTTCGCGCAAGCCTGATTTTGAAAGCGGTATTCACGAAATTGAAAAAAAGTGTGGCTTTGATATAATAAATCAGCTTAAAAATAATGCAAATACGTTAATTGCAGAGGCAACTGAATAGTTGCCTCTTTTTGTATATAAAAAATCTAAAAAAAGACTTTATTATTGCTATAATTTATGATATTATATACATTGGTGATTTAGGTGAAGCTGTCAAAAAATGATGATATAAAATTGAATATTGACTCCCTCACCTCAGAGGGCAGCGGAATCGGGCGTTATGACGGATTTGCTGTTTTCGTAAGGGGTGTTGTTCCGGGTGATGAAATAACAGCCCATATTATTAAATGCTTTAAAAACTATGCAATTGCAATTGTTAAGGATATTATTAAACCTTCGAAATACAGAATTGAAAGCGATTGCCCGGTTTCAGATAAATGCGGCGGCTGCTCGTTTAGAAATGTAAGTTATGATGAAGAGCTGAAATATAAAAGAACGAGGGTTAATGATGCTTTAGAGCGAATAGGTAAGCTTGATATTGAAGTTGAGGAAATAATAGGTGCCGATTGTACACAAAATTATCGCAATAAAGCGCAGTATCCCGTTTCAATATGTGATGGTGAACTTTTTGCCGGTTTTTATGCTTATAAAAGCCATAGAATTATATGTTGTGATGATTGCAAGCTTCAGCCGATTGAGTTTAAAGCAGGGCTTGACGCATTTAGGATTTGGGCAGAAAAAGCCGACATTACATCGTATGATGAAAATACAGGCAAAGGTCTGCTTCGCCATATATATTTCAGGAAAGGTTTTGCAACCGGCGATATTATGGCTTGTGCTGTTATAAATTCAGGTAAACTGCCGCAAAGTGAACTTCTTGTTTCGCTTTTAAAAGAAAAGGTTGCAGGTTTAAAATCTGTTGTAATCAATATTAACCGTGAAAAGTCAAATGTTATTTTAGGTAAGGGAAGTAAAACCCTTTGGGGTGATGATTATATTAGCGATGAACTTCTCGGTAAAAAATTTGTTATCAGCCCGAATTCTTTTTACCAAGTTAACCATGCCCAGTGTGAAAAGCTTTATTCAAAGGCTCGTGATTATGCAAATCTCGGCGGGGACGAAGTTCTGCTTGATCTTTACTGCGGTGTCGGCACAATCGGTTTAACTATGGCAGACAGTGTTAAACAGTTGGTTGGAATTGAAATTATTCCGCAGGCAATAGAAAATGCGAAAATCAATGCCAAGCTTAATAATATAGATAATGCAAAGTTTATTTGTGCAGACGCACCAAAAGGTGCTGAAATTTTAAAATCCGAGGGCATTAAGCCTGATGTGATTATTCTTGACCCACCGCGAAAGGGTTGTGCACCGTCACTTTTTGATACTGTTTGTCAAATGAATCCTAAAAGGATAGTTTATGTATCATGTGATAGCTCAACTCTTGCTAGGGATTTAAAAATACTTGAAGAAAAGGGATATAAAACCAAGAAAGTATCTGCAGTTGATATGTTTCCGCGTACACCGCATATCGAGACGGTTGTCTTGCTTTCCAAGGGTGAGGTCGACTCGAAAAGGATTCGGGTTGAGTTCTCTTTGGAAGATATGGATATGTCCGAATTTCAGGATGGGGCAACCTACACCCAGATCAAAGACTATGTGCTGGAGCATAGCGGGTTAAAGGTATCCAACCTATATATCTCACAAATTAAGCGAAAATGTGGGATTGAAGTTGGCAAAAATTACAATCTGCCGAAGTCCGAGGATTCCAGACAGCCACAGTGCCCGCCGGAAAAAGAGAAAGCAATCCGAGAAGCTATGAAATATTTTGGGATGATCTAACATCCAGCAAAATGGAGGTTTCTTATGGATAGATTGATTTCTTGTGAGTTCAACATGGATAATGCCTGTGTGGAGCTGAAATTTTTAGATGGCAGCATGATTGCTATTGATACCATCGCAGTGGAGAATGAGGTTACTGACAATATGTACCAGCGATCCGAATTGGACTGGCTGATTTACAATAAGCCGCTGGAATATGTACAGCTCGTGCTTGGCGGTGATTTGGAACAGTATGTTCAAGGCACGCCGGAACATCGGTTGATGGATTAACTGAATAACATAGTACAGCCCACCGGTCAGCAATGATCAGTGGGCTGTGTTTCGTTGTTGGCTAATGAGTTATTTCCATAAATTGCTGATAAGTAAGAATGTTGTCCTCACCTACCAAAGTTATCAAAAATGCTCTGAATGCGGTTTCTATTGGGACAGTGACAAAAAGGAACAGCCGCTTTTTAGGTCTTGAGCAACAGACATAGAAAAGATTTCGGTTTCGTTCATACGATGCCTCTTTACCCTTAGGAATAGAAGAGTGCCCTGTTATCATAGGTGCATAGGTTTCAAATTGGTACTGATTCCATCCCTTACTGATAACAAAAACAACGTTATCGTATTCTTCACCTTTTACGCCATGTTCTGTTGAAAACTGTGCATCTGGATATAGGAAATCCCTAACAGCAATAAATTGTGCATAATCCAGTTGCAAAAACTGTTGGATTGTAGCCTTCGACGCATACATTTTTTCCGGAGAATCCTTATAAAGTCGGTACCATCCATCCACTTTGGGTGGAATGGGTATCAATTGACTATGAACAATCGTCTCCAAAACATCGATAGCTTTTTGGGTGCGAACTTCAGCCAACTGGTCATGCAGATTTTTCCATTTGATCTTTTCGGATTTTTTGGTTATTGGGTACCGCTTAATTCCGAGCGTGTCAAAAAGTAATTGGGTATTCGAGGTATCAAGCGCTTGGTATATCGGTTCAACCGTATCAGCAAAGAAAATAAGAAAAGGATCTTCTTTATCACGCAACCCATCGTCAAGTATGTCCAAAAGTTGCTCGTAGCCTTGTTGGGACGCAAGGACTTTGTGCGTAATCATCAGCACTTTAAGGCCTTCGTCAGCAGGTGTGCTCTGTTCAATTTTTTCTCTGATATTGTTAAGCCTTGATCTCAATTCGTCCGCCGGTAATTCATTTTTGAAATTACGGTCTGTGCGACGAACGCCAGAAAAGTCATCACATGTAATTACTAAAACTTCGCCGTCAAATCCATCAATCGCTGATTTTTGCGGCAACTCAGGGCGAATATCATTCAGAAGTTGAACAATCCTTGGTGCAGATCTGAAATTTGATCCCTTTTTTATTACCTCGATTTTATCGTGTTCAATTTCTCCACAGGCTTTGTTTGCTTGATAGATGGTCTGCCAAGCGTCACCGAAAAAGCCGAACTGAGGACCAATATCTTTTGCTATAAAAAACTCAACAAAGCGATCAATAATAGGCTTATAGGAGTCCTGATATTCATCGATCAGTATCAAAGGGTATTTATCTGCAAATACACGGCGAAACTTAGCATTATCCAGTAGCAAGCAGAATAGTTTTAGAACGTCGTCGTGATACAGGTACTGAATACCATTTTCCTTGTATCGGTGTCCCAAAGTATACGCAACTTCTGTAACTTTATAAAAATCGTCCTCATCTGGAAGAAAATCGGAATTCGCTGTGACAGCATCAATCAAAACGCTCTGATACTGCTTGATGGCATTCCAAGCAAAAGAATGGATTGTGGAAGGAATAATAAATGAATCTTTTGAAAGTCGCTCTGCAATCACATCTACTGCCGCATTTGTATAGGTAATACAGACTACATTTTGTTTTTTTCGGCTGTAATCAGACCATTTATTTGCCTGTATCCATTCAATAGTCCGATTCAGAGAGTAAGTCTTGCCAGAGCCTGCACCTGCTTCGACACGAAAACTGCGTCTGGATTTAAGCGTTTCAACAATCTTCTCGTCAACCTTATCAGCCTCAGCTTTTGCAAGGTTGTAGTTTGTACCGGTATACTCTCCGTCCATGAACTGGCACCTCCTTACTCCAGAACCCTTTGGTCATTCAACCATTTTAATCCGGACTTTATGTAATCAGGAATACAATAGTCGGAGCATTTGTATATCAAATCGAGCGCAAAATCTGTTTTGCTTTTGCCTGTGAATTCAAGTTTCTTCTCGCTTGTTCTCTTACCTAAATTATAATGCTTTCGATTGACATTACGAATTGCCTCTTCCAGAGAGTGTCCACATAATCCATTTTCGTTAGTTTGGAACTCGATATGGCATTTTCCTTTGGTTTTGTCATCTGATGTCATCGCAATGATATCCGAAAGGGCAATTTTTGAAGTATCATCGTCAGGAAGGCCTTTATTTCTACGAACCCACCATTTTATAGTTTCGTTTGATGTTGTTTCTCCCTGGCTAACCACTACCGACTTTTTTACGATCTTTCCGCCTTTCCCTTTTCGATCCGCTACTGAATCCAGATCAGTAAGAATTAGACATGGCGCTCCTAAAAAATCGATAAAAGGAATAAACTTGTGTGCATAGGCTCCACCGATTTCAATTACCGCATAGTACTGTGCAGATAATGGATACTTGCAGGCACCAAATATTCCGGAAGATTCACATTTCCCAATCATGTCTGGTAACAGCAAACGCTCAGATGCACCTTCAACGAAAATTGCTTTATCTGCGAAGAACAGATCGCATCTCGTCAAAGTCAAATACTTCCGGATAAAATCCACATTATCGGGGTTAGCTTCTGCAAAGGTATTCAAGTTTTTATAAATAACACCGGTATTAGACTTTTGCGCATACCGAACTTTTGCAAACTCCATAGTATTAGCTATATGAGCGGAATGCGAGGTTAGGAAAGTTTGAATTTTCACGTCAGAGAGCTTGTCAAGAAACTTTTCCAAATACGCAGCGAAAGCCGTCTGCATTTGTGGATGCATGTGAGATTCAGGCTCCTCAATAAAGAGAAGCGGCACACATGCAACACCACGTTTCTCAATATCCTTGGCAAATGCAGCAAGGAGGAACTCCATTTTGATCAGATTTTTGTATCCAAGGCCATTGTGAGAACTCGGCAAACTTTCGTTTGCTGTGCCGGATATATAAGATAGCTTAGTCTGATTCTTGATCTGATCGTCGATGCTGAGTTGCGTTGTAACTCCGAGCTTTAATTCCTCTATGTTGGGATAACCAAAGCCAATAGAATTGTTTACAACAGAACTTAGAATTTCATTACTCTGCTTTTGAACATCTTTATTGGTTTTTTCCACTATTGAGCGTAACCGTTTTATTTCTTCAGCAACATCTGGATCCAGTTCTGCTTCGCTCATATCAAAGAAGCTGGATATTAACGATCCAAGAGAACTATTATGTGCGTCATCTTCACCAAGAACTCGTTCAGCAGGAATTGCATGGAATGGGAACAGATCATGTAATTCCTTTTGGCTTTTTACCTGTTTGTCGTCCGGATTGTTCGGATTGATGGCATATACGGTTAGTCCAAACAATTTGCCGAAATTATCGGCAAGCACTTTATGAGCATCTTCGCTTGGCGAAAAGGCGCCATCCCTATAATAGTTGCTTTCTAAGAGTGTCCACAAGGTTTTTTCGTCGCTTTTTAGGCGATACTCTGCACGAATTAGAGCAGTTGTTGTGTCCACATCGACATCAATGATAAATGGCGACAAAGCTCCTAAGTTATCATCCGGATCATCCAACGAATAGTCCACCAGAAACTCTATGGAGATAATTTTAATTTGTTTACAAAGGTCTTCATAAGTGAGCTTTTTCTCCATAAACAGAGCAATTTTTGTATAGAAATCTTCTCGCCTTAATAGTGGGTAGTCATCGAAAGATACGGTTTCTCCATCCAGTACCTTTCCAATGCACGAAAAGCAGGATGTTTTGGCTGTGTTGTTTCTACCCACAATTAAAGTTGTCCTGGGATCAACTTCTAATTCGGCATCAATAAGCAATCTGTAGTTTTTAATTTTTATCTTTGATAATTGCATATTGCCTCCGTTTTTATCTGTAGTAAGCTGTCAATCGCTTGTAGCTATCGTATCGGTTTTTTCTTTTGAATCAAGATACGCTAAATACTGCTTATACTTCCGGCTCATCAGATTTTTGACGTACTGTTCCATATATTCGTAATCAAGAGCGCCGTCATCGGTAACAGGCAGCATGATTCTGGTATTAGCCATGCGTTCTGCGTTAAATTTATACAGATAGCCAAACTTACTTTTCTGTTGCAGAATGGCAACCTTCATAAACAGCAGTACAAACGCATTGTCCTCATGGTGCTTCAAGTGGAACCGCTTAACGTCATCAGAGAAAATGCACTCATACGGATGATAAAAACCAATGACCATACCATTTCCGTTGTAGTTTACGCCAAGTACGTTGCTATCCAAAGAAGCATTTTTATCACTTACAAAACGTGATATACCATTGCTGTTATCCAGTGCTCCGATGAAAGGCCTGTCCCCTGGAGCCGAATCTGAAGCTACAAGTCGTTTCCCAGGCAAAATATTGAATATGTCAGAGATTAAAAACGCTTCCCAATTTTTCTGACTAATTGATGGTATTTTAATGTGCTTCCCCAACTTAGCAATGCATTCTTCAGCATATGTACGATACTTTTCCTGTAAAGCTTTACGCTTCTGCTGGGTATACTCTGTCATATACTTGTAATCTGGTTCACCCTCAGCATTTACGGGTAACATTGTTTTCGTACTTAACAACCTACGGCCGGTCCAACTGTGCCCATGCGAGAAAATTGCTTTGTTTGAACTGAGACATCTTGCAATAAAAACACCATTATCCTCTGACAGTTCCGAATTATAACCACTCGATGTTTTACCGCTCATACCTATAAAATCCATAGGAATGTAATGAGCGAGACCCGCAGCGCCATCTCCCAATTGGACAAAAACTATAGCGTTCCCATCGGATACCCATTCTGGATGTTCCTTTGAACTGCACATAGAAGCAAAACCATTATTTGTTTTTGCTGCTGCAATATATGGAACGTCATCACCTTTCACTAGTTGTCCTGTTGTTTTTCCTTTAGTTGCTTTAATTTCACTAAATATATTCTCAACTGTAAACGCTATCCATTCCTTTTCATCAATCTTCACCATGGTTACAGCCACCTCCAAACAAATACTCTCTGTTCTGCATAACCATAGAAAATTCGAATGATAAATAGTCACCAATCGCTTTTTCAAAATCTGCATCTGTTGGAATTTCATCATTGAAGTAATAAAAAGAGTGTAGCCATTCATCTTCGGGTTTCACGGTAGATCCTACGCAAAACTTTGACGGTGCTTCAATCCGACCAGTCCAAACATCCAATAAATGCTGACGCTTGTCCTTAGCCGAATCGCCCTCAACAAGGCCAACGTGAGCACGTACTTCATATCCATCATCTCGGAAATCAATGAATTTACAAACTTTGTCATCTGGGTGAGGCTCATGGGCGGTAAAGACTGCGATAACAGGGTTAGTGCCTACGCCATAAAAGGTAGTTGTATTACAGGTAATAACGCCTTCCAATGTATGGTGCTTCATAATATTTTCTTTGAATGACTGTTCATCCTTTGTTTTGCCGGTCATAGAAGATTGTGGGACAATCACTGCTGCTTTTGCCCCTTCTGTGAGGGAAGCCAGCAGATGCTCTACAAACGACAGTTCATACTGAGAAGGATCCTCTTTACTACCTTGGGAGTACGGAGGGTTCATCATGCCGACTGTAGCACCTTTAAGCTGTACTTGTGCTGGATTCTGGCGAAGGAAATCTTCACACTTGATATTACTGTTGCCGTCATCACGGAGGATCATATTGGTAGCAGCAATAGCAAACATATTACTTTGGAGTTCAAACCCGTGCAACTGCTTCTTCTTAATGTTCTTTCGCCTGTTCTGATCAGTACCTGCCTTTTCAAGCATGTGATGCATCGCTGCAACAAGGAATCCTGCGGTACCACAACAGGGATCAAGTACAATGTCTGTAGCCTGAATATCCAGAAGGTCACAGAACAGGTCACAGATATGGCGAGGCGTGAGAACAATTCCCAGCGTCTGACCATCACCGCCGGAGTAGCTCATAAATTCGCCATAGAATCTTCCAATGAAATCCTCGCTGGAACTGCGGTATTTAATGTTGTCAAAGACATTCTTCTTCAAAAACTCAGTATAGAATTTCAGTGGGGTTTTGCCTAGCTTGGCATCAACTTCGTTCAAACGAGCACTTGTGCGGATGATAGAGAACTCGCTCATCAGCTTGTCACGCTTTGCATCAGGGCCAATATTGGATGCTTTAAGGCGACGCTTAATGGCATCATAAATCAACTGACCATCAGTGGTGGTTTCATCACCGAGCAAATCATCGGGTTTGAAAAACTTATCATCCAGTGCCAGAAGAATACCGGAGACCACCAAAGGCTTGTCCTGATCCTTCAGGGAGCCATAGGTGCGCAGATACTCGTGCAGTTCCGCCGCATCTTTCAGAATTTCCTCCGTAGTCTTTTCAACATCGGTCTTTTCTGCCAGAACATAACGAGTGTAGTATTCATCAATATTGGCAGCGGTGAAGGATGTAAAAGATTCGATATCAGGGAGCTGCTTATACCCCTCCCTGTCGTCTACATACAGCGGAGTGATTTTGTGATGCTTTTCATCGCCGGAAACGCCGATTGCAAAAATCTTATGGAAGCCACTACTTTGCGCAATGTGCTTTGCGTAGAAGTACGCTCCGTTTACAGCATAGTCAGCAATATCTTTCTGATCGGTAGATAAAATTCCAGTATCGGTCAGTTTCTGGTGTTTGGCCAGATCAGCTTTATCTTCAATAACGATGACAAAATCTTTCACAACAGCAACATACTCGGGGTAGCCAGCATTACCAGTACCACGCTTTGATGCGCTCTGTAAAGCGTCATTGATTTCCTTAACATCGCTACCTTGAGCATCATATTTAATTTTGGAGTCGTCGAGCTGGCGAGCAACCCATAAATCAGTTTTTATTTCTTTCTTAGCCATGGCCTATATTCCTTTCAAGGTCTATGCCTGTGTTTTAATTCTTCTTGTGTCTAATGGAACCACCACGGTAGCTCCAGCCACACATTATCCAACGCCAGTGCTTCCGTAGATCTTGCACGACTTTCAGATAGGTGGAAATGCTTTGCTGTTTCCGTCAGCGGGTGTTCAATATCATCGTCAAAACCAAAGCGGTATCGCAGATAGTATTCCTCTCTGGGTTCGATCATGTCCAACGCGTGGTGAATATCATCAATCCGTTCCTGCGCCAGATATATCTGTTCTGGTGTCTGTTTCGTTGGATCAGCAATATTTTCGTGTTTGCCTCTGTTCTCGTCTTTTACAATATCATCCAAACGAACGGTGTTGCCCAAATTCTTTACCTCAAAGGTGGGATTGTAGCTGCGTATGTAATCCACCATAGCATTGCGGATTGCCGGTGCTGCATAGGTCAGAAACTTATTGCCAGTGTCCGGTCGATAACCGGCGATGCAGTCCAACAAGCCCAAAGACCCTTCCTGCATCAGATCGTTGATCTCAATACCAAGAGCGGCGTTCAACTCCTGCTGTGCGCTCCACATTTCATAGGCCGTTCTTTTTATGAACCGCAGATTGTTTTCGATAAGGACATTTCTTGCTTCTGTATCGCCATCAAGGGCAGCGATACAGAGCCGCTCATTGGTCATTTGGTCCTTTTTCATGGCCTGTTACCGTGCCGGTCAATGTCAGGAACATCTGCTTGACCGCTTCTTTATCAATACCGGGCAAATCGGAAACAGATTTTGCAACCGCTTCCGCAACCTGATCTACTGTTATTTTCCTGTTTGACTTTTTCTGCCCTTTGGTCAATTCGGCATAAATTTTTTTCATTGCCTGAGAGGTCAGCTCTTTACTTGCAGACAGATCATTGCCAACTTCCTTCTTTATGGCTTGCACTGCACTCAAAAACGACCGTTGAATTGCTGCCAAATCAAACTGATATACCGGAACCTGCAAGTTCTTGACTTCTTCAACCGCTCTCGGTGCGCTGCCAAGCATTCCGGCGACTGTTGCATAAAGCTGATTCTGTGTTGCAAATCCATTGGCAAGTTCATCATCCAAATAGCGGGGAATCAGATTAGTGGTGTTTGCGAACTCCGGACTTTCAAGCAGTGCATTGACTATCTGCGGATTTACCTTGTGGGTATACAAGTTTCTCGCTGCCTGTACCGACAGCCCAAGTTCGGAAATATCGTAATTTATGCGGTCTGGAACATCAACTTCACCAAGTAGGAAATCCGTGGAGACATTGAACACACGGGCAATGCGGATAATATTTTCATTGCCGATTTTATCAGTGCTACCACTGATGAAACGGCTCAGAGTGCTTTCTGCCATTCCGATACGGATAGCCAGTTCTGCTTGTGTCATTTTTTTGGATTTCATCAAATCCTTGATACGATCACGGATTGTACCGGGTAAGAAAACTTGATCCATTGCAGCGCCTCCGATCATTTCAGTTTGTATTTCTTATTTACACCTCTACCAATGATGTCAATCAGTTCATTTTCGTGCATCTGTCTGGCAAGCAGATAAGCTCTCGTCTTCTTGATGTTCAGCAGTTCCTGCAGATCTTCGTCGGTCATTTCGCCGTACTCTGCCAGATAATCCATCACGGTTTTCATCTGGGGGGTGATGGCTGCGGTGGATTTGATAGTTATCGCCGGTGCGTCATCGCTTGCAGCATTCATATTCGGTAGTACGATTTTGAAAGCATTGGTCGTTGCCTCGATAGTGGGCTGTACAGGGCAGTTTTCATACAGCTTGAAAATACGGCGAATACCAGTGCCATAGCTTTCAATCAGACGCAGGCGGTGGAACACTTCCGCCAGCTTTTTATTTCTCGGCTGGGAAACGCCAATACGGATATCTTCGGTAGAAAGGCCGGGAAGAAGGCCGCCGAGAGAGATGAACTCCATCTTGCTGTCGTTGACATTGATGATGATGCTGCCGCTGAAGCCGTAGTCACGGTGCACAAGAGCATTGAGCAGGGCTTCACGGATGGCTTCTTCGGGATAATCTTTCTTATCTGTGCGGATAACTCCTTTAATTGTGGAAACGGTCTTGTTACACAAAGCAAGATAGTTTACAGAATCCTCGAACTGTTTGAATACCGAGCCGCCGAATTCTTTGCTGTCCCGAAACTCCGTGCAAAATTCATCATTGAACACGGCAATTTTAGTCGTGTGGTGGCACTGGTCAGAGAGCAGCAAGGCAAGGTTGGTGTAAATATCGTTCTGTGTGATCCCCAGCGCACGATATTTTTCAACAGAGAACTCAACTCCGTATCGTTGGAATGCAGTTTTAGCAGCATCAAAGGTTAATTCCTGTTCCATACAGCGTGAAGCCTCGAAATTGTCACCATCTGATTCTTTAATCATTTTTCTAATTTGGTCAGGAGATGCCTGCACACTGGATGCACCCTGTCTAACATAAACACCGGTGGGCTTCATACCCTTGGATTTAAGATAATAGGGTTTATAGCTGCCTTCTCCTACTTCAATCTGAATAACCTTGTTATCTTGGAGTAGGTATCGCACAAACATTGTAACATCCGGTGCGATCGCATCACGGATGCCGTTTGTGATACGGGTATAGGTTTCATCCACATTGTCAATTCCAGTTAAATTACCCTGATCGTCGATACCAATGTAAATCACGCCACCGTCACTGTTCGCAAAGGCAATGACTTCCCGATAAAGGTCATCGATCATCTGAGATTTATATTCGATGCGCTCACTTTCATATTGCATATTCGGCACCTCCAACATTTCTTGATTATATTATACTCATATTTTCACTTTTTTCAATGCCTTAAAGCGAAAATTCATTTTATTCACTTATTCTGTGAAAATTGCACCTTGTCATTCACTTTGTCCTTTTCTTCGATTGAGAAGCATGATTGAAATCATATAGATCACTCAGTCCTCTTAGGTTTTGTATTTTTGCAAGATTGCAAGAGGGCTTTTTTGTTTTGTTGCAATAGTGCTTGATTTTTTCAATCCAAACCATTTTCCACGTATATTCAGGTGACAAAGAAATTTGTCAAAATAATTGGAAGGAGAAAAAATCTATGACTATCTACGAAGCCACTAAGGCAACAATCAGCGTGAAGCAAGCCGCCGAACACTACGGGCTGAATGTCAACCGCAACGGTATGGCTTGTTGCCCATTCCACAACGACAGGCATCCGAGCTTGAAGCTGAACGAGGACTATTTCTTCTGCTTCGGCTGCGGAGCCAAGGGGGATGTAATTGATCTTGTGGCAAGGCTGTTCAATATGAGCAGCTATGAGGCAGCACAAAAGCTGACTTCGGACTTCGGGCTTGACCCGAAACCGCCCACTGCCGCAGCTATGGACAAGCCCAAACGTCCCTATATCCGTCAGTTCCGGGAGGATGAAATGCTGTGTTTCCGGGTGCTGA
>ERZ791884.221-NODE-221-length-70346-cov-5.211933_pt1 | contig 70346 bp, 66 predicted proteins | sample MGYA00509941_ERZ791884 | MGnify/ENA primary metagenome ERZ791884 (study PRJEB30046, sample SAMN00792095) | human gut metagenome | study: EMG produced TPA metagenomics assembly of the A metagenome-wide association study of gut microbiota in type 2... | reverse complement strand
CATATGTAGACCCGCCATAAGCAGCACATTTATAGTATAAAAGACTATCTTCCTGCATTGTCCCTTCCAACACATTATAAAATATTATAAATAAATCACCTGTCAGGGATTGCGCGTTGTGTTTTTGATCTTTATAATAACAGTATAATGATACTTCTGCTCTATTACTTGAATTTTATTGCATGATATTGGTACAATATTGATATTTATTTACTACTTAGTCAGATACTCGCCAAACATTGCCTTCCAAAAGTATCCAGCAAATAATGATATGTCCGTTGAAAAGAGATGAACACACATCTGTCCAGCAAATATGTAACCGCTAATAACCAGATGCATATATATTTTTTAAATTTGTCTGTACTATTCGGCAGCCTATGAATGGATGCAGTCAGACAATTACCTATACACGATCATAAGGAGCTTACATGAAAAACGCCAGCACGAAGAATTCCAGCAAGGATATTATTCTTGCGAAAAATATCCCTGCGAAAAATATCCCTGCAGAAAATATCCCAGCAGAAAATATCCCCGCAGAAAATATCCCCGCGAAAAATATCCCTGTGAAAAATATCCCCGCGAAAAATATCCCTGTGAAAAATATCCCTGTGAAAAACATTACGAGCAATAACACCCCGCAATTACGCGAGACACGGATTCACGGCAATTCCCTGTTTCCCTTTATGCTCTATGACGTCCAATCGGATGCTACCTTTTTCGAACGGATCAACTGTCACTGGCATGAAGAAGTGGAAATTCTGGTCATCGAGCGTGGAAATGGACGTCTGTATTTAGGGGAGGAAGCCTTTGCACTGAAAACCGGAAGCATCTGTCTGATTCCCTCTAACGCCCTTCACCTTGTCACCTGTGAAATTGGAGAAGCACTGGACTTCTACGCGATCGTTTTCCACCCGGATCTGCTCTACAGTCTTGGAAACGACATTATCCAACAGAAGTTTTTAGATCCGCTTTTCCATCAGGGTGTACAGTTTTCCACGCTTTATGAGACCTCACGGGTCATCAATCCGGCATTTTCCTGGGAATTCACGCTGCGTGAGGTACTGGACGAGATCCACGAAGCCTTTCTTACAAAGCCCTACGGCTATGAACTGCTCATCAAGGCAGCTCTCCTTAAATCCTGCCATCTGATGATTTCACATGCGATCGTAAATCAGGAAGAAGCTTATGTGGATTCCGATTACCGTACCGGGCTCATTAAATCCATTATGAAATACCTGCAGGCAAATTATAATGATACTGTTACCTTGGATGAATTGGAAAAAACCTTTAACATCAGCAAAGGGTATCTTTGCCGTTCCTTTAAATCGGTAACGCACATGACCCCCTTTGAATACCTGAATTATTTCCGCATCAGCAAAAGTACGGAGCTGCTTTTGGAAACAGACCGTGAGATCAGCCAGATTGCTTTGCAGACCGGCTTTAATAATATCAGCTACTTCAACCGGACCTTCCAACGGTTTATGCATATGACGCCCCGGGAGTTCCGACGCAGTGTCATCCGGCGGCTCTCAGAATCCCTGTAGCCCCTAGATTACAGGTTGTCCCTGGATTACAGATTATCCTTAGATTACAGGTTGTCCCCGGATTACAGATTGTCCTTAGATTACAGGTTGTCCCCGGATTACAGCTTGTCCCTGGATTACAGGTTATCCCTGGATTACAGGTTGTCCCCGGATTACAGGTTATCACTGGATCCCCAGCACAGTCCCTGACAAATCCCCTTGGCTGCCCTTGCATAGACTATGAGCATTTAAAAGCTTTCGAAATAGTATACAGGAAAATCAGCATATAATTTGGAACCGATGAAGTGTTATAAATAAAGCCAAAGCCGATGAACTGTCATAAATAATTGACACTTCTCGCAAATAGTGATAAATTACTATTATCGTGACCCATGAGGGAGTAGCAAGCGTACATCGTAGCAAGTCAACATACTGACCGTCCGGTCTGGCTTGTTTTAAATTGCGAGACTCATGTATAGGAAGTAACTATACATGCAGTCCATATATCGATTTGTTTGGAACCTGGATATAGTTACTGCTGTATCCGGGTCTTTTTATTAAGAGTATACCAATCGGAGGAACAAAAAATGGAATGGAATGTATTATTTTTCTTGAACAGTGCCCTGCTCGGGGTTGGACTGGCTATGGATGCCTTTTCGGTATCGCTTGCAAACGGTCTGAATGAGCCTCACATGAAAAAAAGCAAATCCTGCGGGATTGCCGGTGTCTTCGCTTTCTTTCAGGCATTGATGCCTATGACCGGATGGATCTGCGTTCACACAATCGTAGAGTATTTCCATGCATTCGAAAAATTTATCCCATGGATTGCCCTGATTCTTCTTGCCTTTATCGGCGGAAAGATGATGGTTGAGGGAATCCGCAGCAAGGGAGATGATGTAGAGAAAACAAGGCTCGGCTTTGGAACACTGATGGTACAGGGAGTTGCCACTTCCATCGATGCCTTATCGGTTGGATTTACCATTGCAGAATATGGTTTCGCCATGGCACTGACCGCATCCCTCATCATTGCAGCGATCACCTTCTTTATCTGCATTACCGGACTGGTAATCGGTAAGAAATTCGGAACGAAGTTCTCCAATAAGGCCTCTATCCTCGGCGGTGTCATCCTCATCGCCATCGGACTTGAAATCTTTATCACCGGAGTGATCTAAATATTCTAAATCAGAAATGAATCAGACAAAACTGTGAAGAAATTGCAGACGCCCTGCGGACAACCGCAGGGCGTTTATCATTTTCATGCATCGGAATAATGATACCGACAAGCAAGGATATACACATTATTTTCATCTATCCTGTAAATTAACCGGTCTTTGTCATCGATACGCCGACTCCAAAATCCTGTCAGATTACCGGTTAACGGCTCGGGCTTTCCTATTCCTTCGTTGCCGTTTCTTGCTATATCTTCAATCAGCTGATTGATTTTCTTTAATGTTTTCCGGTCTTCGGTCTGCCAGTAAACATAGTCTGCCCGGCCATTTTTCGTAAAGACTTTATTCATCCGCCAATACCTCAGTAAGGAAATGCTTCGAAATCTGTCCTTTCTCCAACTGTTTTTTGGATTCCATCAGCCAGTCATAGTTTGCCTTATTCCCCATAACGTGCACATTTTCCATCAGATTATTGTATGCCTCTTCCGACAGCATAACGACATTCTTGTTATCCTTCCGGGTCACAATTATTGTCTCATAATCATCCGTAACCTTATCCATATAAGCTTTCATATTCTCACGTAGATTGGTATAATTCACGGCCAGCATCACAATCACCTCTCTCGCAACGTACAGTTTTCTGTACTTTTAGTATAACGTACATGATCCTGTACGTCAAGTATCTACCATTTATTATATGCAATTCTGTAACAGTTCAGCCATGCAGAAATGATTGTGCAAGATGACCAAGGGAGCTTGCTCACTAAGGGCAGCTTATACAAGCATTTCTATAGGGCAGACGCCCGACATGAAATAAGTTGTCGGAAAACACTTATATTTGCCAGCCAATTTGTACAATCCTGCAGCTTATGAACGGGCATGGCTGAACTGTTACGTGACTCTAAAAAAATCATGCCACACCTACATCGAAATCCATCCAAATGCATTCGCTACAGAGCTGATCAGGATAATTGCCGCAAATACCGGACAGAGATACTGGATCATAAAGTAGAACACCTTTTTTCTACGGAATCTGCTTTCTCCATGCAGCACCTCCTCTTCCACACGCTTCACACCGATCACCTTCGATACCAGCAGACAGGTCGCAATCGCTGCAATCGGCATCATAACGGAATTTGTCAGGAAATCAAAGAAGTCCAGGAACTGCATGTTGATAATCTTCACGCCACCCAACGGGCCATATCCTAAGGAAGAAAGTGTTCCAAGCAGCAGCATGATCACACCGATTAACACCGTTGACTTTCTTCTCCCCCAGCCAAGCTCGTCCTCGAAGGTTGATACAGCACTTTCTGTCAGTGCAATCGAGCTTGTGATCGCCGCAAACAATACCAGAACGAAAAAGACAATTCCGATGGCTGTTCCGAATCCCATGCTGGCAAATACCTTCGGAATGGTGATAAACATCAATGCAGGACCAGCCTGCAACGTATCCGGATCTCCACCGGAAAAGGCAAACACCGCCGGAATAATCATCAGTCCTGCCATAATTGCAATCAGCGTATCAAATATCTCTACATTTCTCGTAGAATCCTCAATAGAAATTTCCTTTTTCATATAAGAACCAAAGGTGATCAGAATTCCCATGGCAATCGACAGGGAATAAAACATCTGTCCCATCGCGGAAACTACCGTCATCCAGGAAAAATTCTCAAGATTTGGAACAAGAAAATATTTCACACCGGCAATTGCTCCCGGTCTTGTCACGGAATAAACCGTAATAATGAGGGACAACACAACAAGCACCGGCATCATAAATTTGGAAACACGTTCAATCCCGTTACGCACACCGGCAAAAATAATTCCAAGAGTAAATAACGCAAAGACAATAAAGCAGATTTCCGTGGAGGCACCGTTCGAGATAAATTTTGAAAAGTAACCATCCTCTGCAAGCCTTGCACCATTTCCAAGCGCATATTCCAGAAGATATTTAATGACCCAGCCGCCGATTACTGAATAATATGGCACAATCAGAATCGGAATAATCGCATTGATCCAGCCCCCGAAAGCCAGCCATCCGGATTTGCCAAAGGACTGATAGGCTCCTACCGGACTTTTTCCGGTCATACGTCCGATCGATGTCTCTGCCACAATCATTGCATAACCGAACGTCAATGCCAGAATAATATAGATTACCAGAAAGATACCGCCTCCATACTTTGCAGCCAGATAAGGAAATCTCCAGATATTCCCCAAGCCCACGGACGCTCCCGCCGCTGACAGCACAAAACCGATCTTCCCCGAAAAGGAACTTCTCTTATTATTTTTATTTTTCATATGTTTTCTCCATCCCAATTAAAATCATAAGCAGTTCCAGTGTAACATATCCGCTTATAAAAGACAATGAAACGATTTTCAGCCCTCATTAAGAGGAACCATCCGGATCTCCACGCTTCCGTCCGCATGCCGTGTAATCAGCGTTCCGCCCCTCTGGGTGTGACGCTTCAGAATCCCATTGTAGCCCAGATAATCAATTGACATGCCATAGGTCATACGGATTCCTTTATACACAACGGAAAGTGTATTCAGATGATCATGTCCACAAAACATCCATCTGATCACGCCGTTTTCCACTGCTTTCCGAAAAAAGGTTCCTTCATATCTTGGAATACCAAAGTGATCGTTCACCTCGCCGATATTTCCATGCATATACGTTACACTTTTATCCCCCAGACGCATCTTTTCATAAGCCTCTTTAAATTCTGCTACAGGTATATGGAAAAATGCCATTGCCTTCACGTCCGGGTCTTTCTGCTTTAATGAAAGAAGCCTTTTCATGCACCAGTCTGCCTGATCCTCATGAATGCAGTCAAATCCACTGTAAAACCAACCGTTCTCTCCATACATATTCGAATCCAGGAACACCAAAGGGAGCAATACCCTTCCCTGTTCATCGGCCAGATTTAAGAAGTAGTTGCCGACTCCGTAGATCTCCGGTCTTCCCTTCGTAAAAATACTGTATTTACCGGAGGCAAACAGCTCTGCCATCTGCTCTTTGTTATATCTGGAAAACATCTCGCAGTCGTGATTTCCGAAAACCAGCGCATAGGGAATCCGGAATTGATCCATAAACCGGATAAAAATCTGCGCCTGCCGTTTGTTGTTGAATGTTCCGGCTTTTGGAAAAAAGGGAAATACTGAATCTCCGGTAATAACAATCAGATCCGGCTTTGTTTTCTTTATGATGTTGCTTACCGCTTTCAGAGCAAGCTGATCCCGCTTCTTGGAAAACAGCCCGAAGCCAAGATGCAGATCCGTAAGCTGGAGAATCTTAAAATCCCGGTCCGGTGATATTTTTAAGGTAAAGGTATCTTCATCTGCCTTTTTGAAATTATCTGCTGTATACATGATCGAAATTTGTCCTTTTTATTCTTATTAGTAATTTCACTTTTTATATTTTGTAACTATTCAGAGCCATGCAAAATCTGATGAATATGATCGGAATGCTTGCATTCCAGAGCACATTTGACAGATTTTATATGGCGAAGTAACCACATGAGTAAAACCGCTGCTAACGCAGCTTCTAAGCTTTTATTTCAACGGCAGCATTGCGCCAACTGCAGAAACGATTGTAGAAACCATCATCAGCACCTGAAACGGAACCGTTCCGAAAATACCGCAGATCGGGCTGCTTCCCACCTTTTTCCTCGATCTTCCATAGGTAAGAACCAGCATAATACTTACTAAAACCACAACACCGCTCATGATTCTTGTAAGCACAATAAAGCTGCTCACTCCGAAAACAGCAAACAGAATACAGGGAACGGTTGCAATCAGCCAGCTTACCCGGTTACCGGTTCCGACCTGCTCATGCACCACATCCCGGAGTGCCAGTGTGTTTGACCAAAAGGTCGTAAGCAGGGCAAAGAGGGAAAAGATTCCGGCAAGGATGAGTGCCCATCCTCCGATGCTTTCCCCAAGCTGCATATAAGCAAGCTCTTTATCCACGGCTCCCTTCGTCCCAAGCAGGACGGTCAGCGTTACAACGAGGACAAAAAGAGAAGACAGACCAAAGCCTGTGAAGATCGTCTTCCGGATCCTCTTCGAATCGCCGTTTAAGCCTTTTACCACCTGAATTACCGCCTGATTTGCAGAAGTTGCAAATACAACCATACTGTAAAGAGCCAGCAGGTTATTGATATGAAAAGGGGCCGTATACAGGGTGTTCAGCGGATGCAGGAATGTTCCTGCACTCATCACCGCCACGATGATCAGTAAAAGAGCCACCGAATATTTCTGTGCAATTCCCACCGCTTTCATTCCCATAAACACAACACTGCCGGCTATGAGATAATAAATAAGCTGTGCCGCCCACAGCGGAAGTCCGAACCAGTTCACGAAAATCTGTGCTCCACCGTTGATATTTCCACTGACGCCCACCATAATGGCGAGCCCATAGACTATGAACATGATCCAGCTGAAAATCTTCTTCATCTTTCCATGGAACAGTTCTCCCTCGAAGCTTTTCACAAGCTGGACACCACCATTATTATAGGAAAGCTCTGCAATAATCAGATGCAGAATCACATTCACAATATAAGCAAAAGCAACCATCCACACAACATCCCACATGCTGTTCCGGACAGCCAGATAGGGAACTGCAATAATTCCCGTCCCGATACTGTTTCCCACGATCATGCTGATTGCTTCAAATGTCGTAAGCTGTGCTTCTGAATTCATCTTTTTATTCACGTCTTTTTCCTTTTCATTCATCTCTTTTATTCGTATTTTTACATGACACTACGCTCTTTATTATATTACAATATTCAATTAAATGAAAAGCCTTTCTCACACTTCGTAATTTCGTAATTTCTCCTATATAATAGCTTCTGTTACCTTTCTTGTTCATTTCCCCTCTTGTTCGTTGCTATAATTTCCCGGAAATGTTATAATGAGGTACAAATTTTCAAGCAGATTTACAGGGGGATCGTTTTATGGGGTTAATAGATCGTGAATACATGTATGAAGATAAAGCAGATAGCAAAAAGAAAAAAGTGAAACATATGAGTAAAAAAGAACGCTCAAATGAACTATGGCGTTTGTATGGTAAAAAGCACAAAACCATATTTGACAAATTAAAGATTCGGAAATTGGAAAATTTAAATCGTCTAAGTTAGTAATAATTTGAAAATGCACTTATATATGTTTATTATTGAAATATTATAATGCAGGTAAGAAACGGTATACTTTTATCTATACCGTTTCTTTTATTTATCTGTAAAAATAATTATTGGAGAATCTGCTTCAAGTCTTCCTCCGGCGTGGTGATCGGCGCAATTCCATAATTTTCTACAAGGTAGTTGAGTACATTAGTTGAGATAAATGCCGGCAGGGTAGGACCGAGACGGATGTTTTTGATCCCCAGATACAGCAGCGTCAATAGAATACACACTGCTTTCTGCTCGTACCAGGAAAGCATCATGGACAACGGCAGCTCATTCACACTACAGCCAAATGCATCGGCAAGCGCAAGAGCAATCTGGATGGCACTATACGCATCATTGCATTGTCCGATATCCATTAGCCTAGGCAGCCCTTCAATTGTTCCAAGATCCAGGTCATTGAAACGATATTTGCCACAGGCAAGGGTCAGCACCACGGTGTCCGGAGGCGTCAGCTTTACAAACTCCGTATAGTAGTTACGACCGGGACGTGCTCCATCACAGCCGCCAACCAGAAAGAAATGCCGGATTTTGCCGTTCTTTACCGCCTCAATAACCTGATCAGCCACGCCAAGCACGGTTCCATGTGCAAATCCGGTCGTGACTGTGCTGCCACCGTTGATACCGGTAAATGCCTTGTCCTCCGGATATCCACCAAGCTCCAACGCTTTTTCAATGACCGGGGTAAAATCCTTATCCTCCCCAATATGGATCATCTCTGGATAAGATACCACCGCTGTTGTGAATACACGGTCCGCATAGTTTTTCTTCGGCGGCATAAGACAGTTGGTTGTAAACAGCACCGGAGCGGGAATATCCAAAAATTCCTTCTGCTGGTTCTGCCATGCCGTACCGAAGTTTCCCTTCAGATGGGAGTATTTTTTCAGCTCCGGATAGCCATGTGCAGGAAGCATTTCACCGTGAGTATAGATATTGATCCCCTTGCCCTCGGTCTGCTCTAAAAGGAGCTTCAGATCGTGCAAATCATGACCGGAAATAACGATAAACGGTCCCTTTTCCACGGTCAACGGAACCGTGACCGGTACGGGTGTCCCATAGCTTTCGGTGTTCGCCTTATCCAGAAGTGCCATGCATTTCAAATTTTTCTCTCCTACCTCCATGACAACAGGTAAAAGCTGATCCATCCCCCAGTCCTCTCCTACTACATAGAGGGCTCTTGCAAAGAACCGGTTCACTTCTTCGTCCGTATAGCCCAGTACCAGTGAATGATGCGTATAAGCAGCCATGCCGCGCACACCGAAAAGAATGAGGGATTTGAGGCTTCGGATATCCTCCTGTGCATTCCAGACATTCTCCATAGAGTAATCATCACCCTGTCCGCAAAGCCTTTCCGTCTCCTTATGCACCTGAGCAATCCGTTTGCGCAGAGTCTTTTCATTGAAATCCACATTGGTAACTGTCGCAAACAGCCCTTCAATCATCATCCGCCATGTATCCGTACCTACCTCCGGTGCCTCATGGATTCCACGCGCCAAAGCCACCAGTGCACCAGTCAGTTCATCCTGAAGCTTCGCCACATCCGCAGTTTTTCCACATACCCCTGCTGCTCCCGTACAGCCGCCGCATCCGGCCGTCTGCTCACACTGATAGCAAAACATCTTATTATCCATTGTTTTTCCTCCTAATTTTCTTTTCTCACAATATTGTTTCCCCGTATTTGCGGACTTATTATGAGATTATTAAAAAAGCAGAAAGAAACTAAATCCGTGCGTTAGAGGATGCAGAGAATGCTGGTAACACTCCTTATCATGCCATTTTCTCTTCGCTCTATTAGTCGGTTCAATCGGTGTACAAATGGATAAATGATCTTGTGGTAATTAAGCAGGTGTAAAGCGTCAAAAGGAAGAGCAGTTTCTTTAGAGAATCTTCTCTTCCTTTCAGTAGATGTTCATATTTAATTATTTAAGAAGCTCATCCAGATAATGCTCGTCTTTATCATGGGAACCATTATGCTTGTGGTATTTTTTGATACAGTCTACAAGAAGCTTTGGATTTCCCCCGAAATATTCCGTGTAGAAGGCCGTACTGTTATCATAGTTTCTTTTTCCGAGGGATATATGTTCTTTGGCAAAAGTTTTTGCTTTCATCGAAGATTTTAATTTTTCGAAGTCTTGTTCAAGGTTTTCGGCCAGAATAAAAAGCATTTCTAATTCTGGCTTTGTACAATATTTATCCACGGAAAGTATTTTGTCTTTATACTCCGATGGAATGACAAGCTTATCACTTTGCTTATCACCGATTCTGAGGATCCGTACCTGACCTGGATAGATATTCAATTCCGTTTTTACCTGTCCGGAGCTCTTTATTTGCCTTGCGTGGTAAGGTGTTAATCCGAGCAGATCATCTTCAGTAAATTTTAGAAGATCATTTTCAAGAAGAATTTTTATGATTTCTTTCTCGTTTGGACCTTCGCACATGATCAGGAGTTTTTCCATACTTTCAACTCCTTTTTAAGCTGCATCAGTTCATCGTAATTGACAGCGGTTCGGAATACGTTATTATAAAACTGCCTGCTTTTTAGCAATTCCGATCTGATATTGAATCCATCGTACATATTGGTAAGATAAACCTTATCGTTGGACTTGGCAATATAGATATTATCCTGCCGGTTAAAAAGATCCAGAAGCTCGCAATAGTGTGTCGTGAAGATAAGTGTTGCATTCTTTCTGTTAACGGTTTTGTCCTTATAGAGACTGATCATGTTCTCGACCAGCGTTTTGTGAAAATGATTTTCGATCTCATCAATAATTAAATCAAATCCCTGCTGGAGAGATGCAGCCATCAAAATATATAGAAGCATCCCTTTGGTAGTGCCGCTTGACAGCATATAAATCAGTTCCTTGTCAGAAACAGTTCTTGTTTCGTTGCAGAAAGAAAGTTTAAAGTTGTGATCATCCAGCATTTGAAGATCGTGGATGTTTTCGTCAAATATGGAGATAACCTTTACTAAAAGCGCCGGGCGAATATGGTAATCTTTCAGGGTTGCAAAGATGAGCCGATAGGTGTCGGCACCATTTCCAAAACTGTCAAAATAAACTGCCCTTGTTTCTTTCTTTTTTAAAACAAAGAAAAGAATGGAGGTATCTTCGGGAAGTTCACCGGTTATTTCTACATCAACAAAATCTTCGTCATTATAGAGAGCCTTTACTTTGCTCTTATAGTATTTCTTTTTGCGAAGTCGCTGTTTCATAAAAATCGCCTTGGAAGCAATACTGTCTGCGTTTTTTAAAATGGTTTCATAGCGGTAAATAAATCCATCATGATAAAAATCTATGCGTAATTCAACATTTTCATAGCTGTATGGTTTCCCATCCAGACGGAAATCGCTCAAAATAGAATAGCATGCATCAAGAAGTTCAACTGCGGTGGTTTTCCCGGAAGCATTTTTTCCGATAAAGGCCATTGTATTATAAACGTGAAGGTCATCCGCAATCTCTTGCAGCTCGTATTCTTTATCTTCAGCAGTCTTTTTGGACTTCGAAACAAAATCTATCTCGAAAGAGTCATTACAATTTTTAAAGTTATTTGCAATTACATGCAAAAGTTTCATGGTATATGCCCTCCTTTATCACTTATTATAACAGCAAATCTAACTTTAAACAAGAAAGATGTTTAAAATTCAATTTAAACTTCAAAACACTCATTTTGCAGATGATATGATGTGGATTCTGTTTTGAATCCGTTTTTATATAGGATATCCAAATCGTTAGGCTTTACCAATCACGTGCGCTAGAGGGCGCACAAGGTCCGGGGGATCTTGGTCTTGCGCCGACCGGAGCGGAGCGGAGACCGCACAAGATCCAGGGGATCTTGGTCTTGCGCCGACCGGAGCGGAGCGGAGATACGAACCCGGGTTCGTATCATCCGCGCCCGCTTCTAAAACAAAAAAGAGATGCTTCTGCATCTCCTTTTGTTTTACAGCGTGCGCTAGAGGATTCGAACCCCCGACCTTTTGGTCCGTAGCCAAACGCTCTATCCAGCTGAGCTAAGCGCACATTTCTTCATTGTCATATCCGACAACAAAAGATATTTTATTATATGAAACAAACTTTGTCAAGTGTTTCGGAACATTTTCCAAATTTATTTATCCTGAACGACATCGAAACCAAATTTGTTCTTTGCCGCATCCTGAATCAGGGCTGCCACCTGCTCTACGGTATAGCTTCCGGTATTAATACACAGATCACTGTCCAAGGTTGCATTCTGGTAACCAGGAATATATCTCTTATGATAGCTCTCTCTTGCCTTGTCTACCGCAGAAATCGTTTTAACTGCTTCCTTCTCGGTCATGCCAAGCCGTTCCACACAGTTCTTCAGACGTATCTCATAGGGAGCATAAAGATATACCTTAAGAAGATTCTTCTCATTGCGGAGACAGTAACCACCACAGCGGCCTACGATAATGCAGGATTCCTTCTTGGCAAAATCCTGAATAATGCTCTGCTGCACCTTAAAAAGCTCGTCCTTCACTGCCGGAACACCAAGTCCTAACGGGTACATCCGGTAAGAAAACCTGGAGCTGATACCCTCCTCTTCATCACTGATCTGACGAATGGAAGCATTCATACGCTTTGCCGTTTCATCTACAATATCTCTGTCCAGGAATTCAATGTGAAGCTGTTCTGCCAGTTCCTGTGCAATTGATCTTCCCATAGAAGCAAACTGTCGGGAAATGGTAATTGCATATTTTTCCATTTTTGTCCTCCTGCTTTGCCCTTAAAGCACCTTATTTAAGAAGCTGATGGTTCTCGGCTCCTTCGGATTTAAAATCACTTCCTGTGGAGTTCCTTCTTCTACAATATAGCCGCCGTCCATAAAGATGACGCGGTCAGCAACCTCTCTTGCAAATCCAATCTCATGCGTTACAATCACCATGGTCATACCATCTGCGGCAAGCTGCTTCATAACAGCCAATACCTCACCAACCATTTCCGGATCCAGCGCAGAGGTCGGTTCATCAAAAAGCATGATATCCGGCTTCATGCAGAGCGCTCTTGCGATGGCAACACGCTGCTTCTGTCCACCGGAAAGCTGGGACGGATAGGAATCTGCCTTTTCCAGAAGATCGACTCTCTTAAGCATTTCTTCTGCACGGGCTCTTGCTTCCTTCTTATCCGCTTTCTTTAATTCCAACGGAGCAAGCATCAGATTGTCCAGAACATTCATATTATTAAACAGATTGAAGTGCTGGAATACCATTCCGATGTTCTCACGCACCTTATTCATGTTTACTTTCTTTGCTGTAATATCAATATCATCTACAATAATCGTTCCTGCCGTTGCGTCCTCAAGACGGTTCAGACAGCGGAGAAAGGTCGATTTACCGGAACCGGAGGGTCCAAGAATAACCACTACCTCTCCTTCTGTAATTTCTGTAGAGATATCCTTCAGCACTTCAAGATCTCCGAAGCATTTCCGGAGTTTATCCACTTTAATTTTGATTTTCTTATCTGTTGATTCCACGGTTCATCCTCCTCTCTACGAGCTTAGCCAAATAGGAAAGAATCGTAATCACGATCAGATACATGATACCGACAATTGCCCATGTTTCAAACGCCCTGAATGTATTTGCCTGTACCTGCTTGGCTGCCAGAACGAGTTCCGGGAACCCGATAACAGACAAAATGGAAGTATCCTTAACCGTGATGATGAACTGGTTAATAATACTTGGAATCATGGTGCGGATTGCCTGTGGAAGAATGATCTTTCTCATTGTCTTCCAGTACGGAAGTCCGAGTGATCTGCCGGCTTCCATCTGGCCGATATCCACAGACTGGATACCGGCACGGATGATTTCAGCCATATAAGCACCACAGTTTAAAGCGAGACAAATGGTTCCTGCCTGCAGAGCCGATAAGGTAAATCCTCCACCTATCCCAATAATCGTATTAACAAAATAAGGAATACCGAAGTATATGAAAAACGCAAGTACAATCATCGGAACACCACGTATCACAAATACGAAGATATTCGAGATAATATTGCACGCTTTATTTTTCAATACGCTGAGCAGACCAAAGATCATACCCAGTATACATGCAAAAACCAAACCCAAGAATGCCAACAGCAGGGTACGCCCCATTGCTGTAAGAAGCATATTTCCGTAGACAGTAATAATTTTAACCATATTGCCTCACCCTTTTATTATTCGCCTAAATACTTAGCGATGATCTCGTCATAAGTGCCATTAGCCTTGATATTGGCAAGACCCTTGTTGAACATATCAATTAATTCCTGATTGTCTGCATTGAAGATTGCAAAACCATATGCTGCAGGATCATTTCCTGTACCGTCAACGATTTCCATTCCGATACCGGTATCCTTAATGTTGCTTGCCATGATCGGTGTATCATCGAAGCATGCTGCAACCTGGCCACCTACAACTGCCTGATACATTGTCGGTGAATCTTCAAAATAAGTAACTGTGAAGCCATACTGGTCTGCAAGGCTTTCTGCATAGGTAGCACTCATGGAAGCTGTCTTAACTGCAACAGACTTACCATTCAGATCTTCAAAGCCTTTAATGTCAGATCCGGCTACAACAGCCATACTCTGGTTTGCATCATAATATCCATCGGAGAAGATCCATCCGGTTTCTTTACGTTCATCAGTAATGGAAGCTCCGGCGATCATACCATCAGCCTGACCTGCCTGACATGCTGCGATGGAAGCATCCCATCCAAGAGACCGTACTTCATACTGGAATCCCTGATCCTTAGCGACTGCAGCAAGAATATCCATGTCAATACCTACGAAATCTCCGTTGTCATCTGTGTATTCAAAAGGCTTGAAAGCTGTATCAGTTGCTACAACCCATACCTTGTCAGAAGCTGCTGCATCTGCAGTCTCTTCTGTTGCTTCCGCAGTAGTGTCTTCTGTCTCTGCTGCGTCTGCTGTTTCTGTTTCAGCTGTATCAGCTGCTTCTGTTGTGGTGTCTTCTGTTGTTGTGGTGCCGTTAGAGCTTCCACATGCAGCAAGACCCATTACCATGGCTGCTGCCATAATAAGTGCAAGTGTTTTTTTCTTCATAATATTGTCCTCCTTTTTATGAATTGTGAAGCTTGCGTCTTCACAAAATCTATCCTAAACGGCGCTATGCCGTAACAGGATCATCTTAACAGGCATCCACGAATGCCTGAACGAGCTTTAAGCATTCCGGATCCTTCTCAAAAGCAAATTCCGGATGCCACTGTACACCTACGATGAATTTCTTATCCGGGATACAGATCGCTTCTATGAGGCCGTCCTCGGAATAAGCCATTGCTTCCGCACCGGGTGCCAGTTCCTTCACTGCCTGATGGTGATAACTGTTCACACTATGCTCTCCTGCTCCGATCATCCCGGCAAGAAGACTTCCTTCCTTCACGGTTATCCTGTGGACTCCCCGGTCGTAAGGCGGTGTCATATGATGCTCTGTCTTTGACGGATGCTGGGTATCGAGATCCTGATATAAGGTTCCTCCAAGACTCGCATTCATAAACTGAATACCGCGGCAGATGCCAAATACCGGAAGATCCTTCTCTACTGCGCGTTTCAACAGATATGCTTCCATGACATCACGGGCATGACAGCACTGACCGCATTCGGGAATAGCTTCTTCTCCGTACACAGCAGGATCCACGTCATGTCCACCTGTCAGAAGCAGACCGTCACACATGCCTAAGCACTGTTCCAGTTCCTCTGTATCTTCCGTAAGGGGAAGCATGACCGGTAATGCGCCACAGCGTTCAATCACCTTCATGTATCCGGGAAGCATCCAGTAGCTTTCCTTTTCTTCATCATATAACGGTATCAGACCAATTACCTTTTTCATTCTGTATCATCTCCTGTGTCAGAGGCCCCTGGCTGATGTTCACCCAAAAGCCCGCTACCTTCCTTTGGGGAATATCTCTGCGGAGCTTTTTGCTTTACAGAAAATACCGACGGAATTTTCTGTAAACAAAGAAAAAGGGGGCTGCAAACTGTAGACCCCTTCGTCTGTTAAAAGATTATCACATTATGTTATTGATTTCAAGAGCTTTTTGTAACTATTCAGAGCCATGCAAAATTGCTTTCTGTGAATGCTTGCATTCAAACAGAAAAGCAATTTTATATGGCGAAGTAACTCCATTCCCTAATATCCCGCATAAGGGCTTCCACCGCAGCACAGGCCACCGCCACCGCAGCAAAGATTGCAAAGCAGATTGGCAATGCACAGCTTCAGACAGAGATTTCCATTCCCAGCAACCGGACTGCCATAGGTGTACTGCCGCTGCTGGTACCAGCTTCCTCCATTTTCAAACCGGTTCACCAGATTCCGGTATTCACTGTTATTCGGCTCCAGCGCCGATGCACGTTTAGCATGCTCTAATGCCGATACCTGATTACCGAGCCCCGCATGTGCGAGTGCACTATAATAATACCAGCGGGCATTCCGTGTGTTCTCTTCCATATTATCCAGAACTGTCCGGGCTTCCCTGTAATAGCCGCTTCTTAAATAGTTTCCTGCCGCACGCAGGTAATTATCCTCTTCGTAACCGGTATTGCTTCCGGTATAGGCCCCCTGTCCAAAGCCGCCGAATCCTCCGAATCCACCGAAACCGCCAAAGAAATCTTCAAAATCTCCATAATAACCACGGTTTCCGTAGCCGCCCTGCTGTCCACCGCCATAGTTTCCGGAGCCATAACTGCCCTGTGATCCCCCATAGCCATAACTGCTGCCTCCGCCGGTACGTTCCTTCATAATCTGCTGGTACGCCTGCTGGATCTCCTTAAACATTTCCTCTGCCTGATCCTTATTCGGATTATTGATATTTGCATCCGGATGATACTTCCGGCTCAATGTTTTATATGCTTTTTTAATTTCTTCTTCAGTGGCGTTCCTGGATACGCCAAGAACCGTATACGGATCACGCATACTTCCCTCCATCTCCGCGCCGGCTCATCAGCCGTAACTATTCCGGCAGCTGTTCTGCTGCCTCACAGTTATCTGTTTTGATATAACAGTTCCACCATGACATTCATAAGCTGCCCTTAGCAGGCAGGCTCCCACAGTCGTCCTGCACAATCATTTCTGCATGGCTGAGCTGTTACATTTTGATTGATTCGCGCGCTTCTGATTTACTGCCTCGTAACGATACCAGACTCCTGAATAAATAATATTCCTCAAAATTTCCACATTGTCAAGGATCGGAAGCTTTTCAAATTCTCTCGAACATTCCGCCATCATCATGGTAAGAATCGTCCGTACCTCCTCTTCAAAGTCCGGATCGTCACACTTTACCGTAAAAGGATTGTATCTTCCCTTCCCACGGTCTTCGTACACATCTTCATATGCATCCAGAAGATAAATAAACTTGCCAAGATAAAATCCCATGTTTCTCAGGGATTCCTCCCATTCATCCGCCTTCGGTGCAAGAACTTCACTCATAATTCTTCCAAAAATCCCCGCCATCCGGTCAATATCAGCAGACTGCTTTTTTTCTTCCCTCGACAGCTCCCGCAGCAGATTCTCAATCCGCCTTGCCTTCTCCGGATATTTGTTATAAGCCCTATGATATCCCTTTTTAAGCAGCTTTGCATAAGTAAATCTGGTTAATTTCTTTTCATCTGCCCAGTCATCCATACATTTATAATAAGAAAGCAGAACATTCATATCTGCTCCATACTCTGTATAAATGGTCTGCCGGGTCTGATGCTTCTCAAACGGGTGTGCCACACAGTTCACAACATCCTCACTAACCTCCGGCTCGTAAAGACTGCTTAACAGCATAACAGCAAAGGTCATATCGTAAGTCAATGTCAGCTGTCCTGTAAATCCGTACTGTTTCTTAAGCATCTGGCACAGACCGCAATAATAGGAATGATAAATATCAAACTCTTTAAATTTCATATCACCCTTATTAATAATCACATATCCAAACACGACTTCACCACCTGTCTGTCCATTCTTTCCAATCTGCTGTCAAATCCAGCACATCAGCTCTTCTTGATAAACTTCGTTCCGCATTTGGGACATCGGATTTCAATCCTGCCCTTGCCTCTTGGAACCCGGATCTTCTGTCTGCAGGTCGGACACCTGTATATATGATGTGTCTTCAACTGCTTAAAATGATTCTTCGTCCTTGCAAAAAAGTTCTTTACTTTATATTCCTGCTTTAAATAAAAATTATTCTCCTGCTGCCTCTTATAATAGTTTCTGGACAGAAGCCGGAAATACATATAAACAATCAGTACAATTGCAATGATATAGGTAAACGGCACCCTGAAAAAGGATAATAGAATAAAAACAAATGTCAGAATCGACAAAAATCTGGTAAAGGCGTCTGCGCCTCCCGCTCCGTATCTTCCCTGCATAAACCGGTAAATCCGTTCCCGGAATTTCATAATTCTTCGCCTCCTAAGCTGGATTCCTTACTGAATCTTTCTCCCATGTTACAGATTTTTATACCAAAAATCAATGAATTGCATCTAAACGTTTCTTAAAATTTTATAAACAACGCTCCCTCTACCTCTACCGTGCTGCACTAAATTCGTGCTGCGCCTCACCGCTTGCACTCATTAAGTGCACAGGTATGGTTCGCACTAACCTCAAGCTGCGTCTTCGACTTGCTTTCGCTAAGTGCTCTACTCAAAAACGTCCTGTTTCCTCATCGGAAACAGGACGTCATTCGACTTCTTATCATTCTCATCTGCAGGCGGCAGAATTCTGCCATCAGTCTTCGGATTCATCATCCTGCTCTGCTGCCACTGCGGAAACTACAGAAGAAACCACTGCAATGACAACTGCAAAAATAATGATTAATAAACCGCCACCTAATAATAAAAATTCCATCTGTCAGCCTCCTTATAAACGTTACTGTTCACTCGTACCTCGTTCCAGTAACAATTCGCAGGCTCATTTGAAGTTTTGCTTCGCAAAAGGAGCCTGCTCACTCCTGAACAAGCTTCACTAGACTCACCTTCGGTTTGCCAAGTGAACTTGTATGGTTCGCACTAAGCTCGAAATAACCTCGCTAAGTGCTCTACTCAAATCATGTTCTTACGCAGCCTGACAGCAAGTGTCTGGCTGCTGTGTGAACTGTAACTTATAAACTACTTTTTTAGTGTACACGATACCGGAAGTATTTTCAAGACAGTATTGCATAAGTTTTACCCGGCTAAACCATTATAAGATTTTATTTACTGCAGATACCAGCGCATCTATAGAACTCTGGATAATATCGTCCTTGATACCAACGCCCCAGTACATCTTATCTGCATGCTGGATGCCTACGAAAGCGGCTGCCTTGGATGAGGATCCCATGGAAATTGCATGCTCTTCGTATACGGAAAGCACATAAGCAATACCAAACCTCTGCTTCAATGCTTTGCTGACTGCATCCAGACGTCCATTACCGGAGGCCTTGACGGTTTCTGTTCCATCCGCAGTCTTAATGGTAACCGCAGCTTCAATGTCACCCGGTTTTTGTACGAAATGGCATTCCGTGATATCGAACCTGTCACGTACCGTAACATAATGGGACTCAAAAATTCCGAAGATATCAGCCGGCGTCAGCTCACTGTGCTTCTCATCGGAAATACCCTTAATAAGATAACCAACCTCTTCTCTCATATCCTGTGGCAGGGCAATACCAAAGTTCTGCTTTAAGATAAATGCAACGCCACCCTTACCGGACTGGCTGTTGATACGGATGACATCGGATTCGTATTCACGTCCGAGATCCTTCGGATCAACCGGCAGATACGGAACGGTCCACTTGTCTCCACTCTTTCCTTCCTCCCACCATGCCATTCCTTTGGAAATCGCATCCTGATGGGATCCTGAGAAGGCAGTAAATACCAGATCTCCGGCATAGGGAGTACGTTCATGCACATGCATACCGGTAAGACGCTCATAGGTTTTACGGATCTTCATGATATCGCTGAAATCCAGTCCGGATTCCACACCGTGAATGGTCATATTCATTGCAACCGTTACGATATCCACATTACCGGTTCTTTCACCGTTTCCAAACAGAGTTCCTTCCACACGGTCTGCACCTGCCAGAACACCAAACTCGGCATCGGAGATGCCGCAGCCTCTGTCATTGTGAGGATGAACGCTCAATACCACGCCATCACGATATTTGAGGTTCTTATGCATATATTCCACCTGTGTTGCAAACACATGCGGCATCGCATTCTGTACCGTTGTCGGAAGATTTACAATCACCTTGTGTTCCGGAGCCGGCTGCCATACATCCAGAACGGCATTACATACCTCCAGGGCATATTCCATTTCCGTTCCGTGGAAGCTCTCAGGGCTGTATTCAAAGGAGAAGCTTCCATCGGTATGATCTGCAATATCCTTTAACAGCTTCGCACCATCTATGGCAATCTGCTTTACTTCTTCTTTGGATTTCTTAAACACCTGCTCCCGCTGTGCCAGGGATGTGGAATTGTACAGATGTACAATCGCATGCGGAGCTCCCTTTACTGCCTCAAAGGTCTTCTTAATGATGTGCTCTCTGGCCTGTGTCAATACCTGAATGGTAACATCATCCGGAATCATATTCTTCTCAATTAAAGCACGGACGAACTGGTACTCGGTGTCAGAAGCGGCAGGGAAGCCCACTTCAATTTCCTTGAACCCGATCTTTACCAGCATGGTGAAAAATTCCAGCTTTTCATCAAGACTCATCGGCTCAATCAATGCCTGATTCCCGTCACGCAGATCCACGCTGCACCAGATCGGCGCCTTTTCAATCGTGTCCTTCTTCACCCAGTCATAGGTCGGGGTTGGCGGTAAAAAGTACGTTTTTCCATATTTCTTTGCTGCATCCATGATTTGTTCTCCTTTTCTTTAAAAACCTTATAAAATAGAAAATCTCTATGAAATCTCCCCCTCAGAGAGATTTCATAGAGACGTAAATTCAATCTACGCGGTACCACTCTACTTCACGATTCCTCGTGCACTCGTCAGCACTAACATGCCTGCTCCTTTCTACGGCGGAGACTCCGTCCGAACCTACACAGAAGCTTCTGCCCGATTAACTGGTCGTGCTTCCTTCAGCCGGCTGCTCAAAGGTGAGTTCCTAATTCACTTCTGACTGCCTCGCACCACCCGGCAGTTCTCTGCTTTCCAGATCCTTACTACTATTCCTTATCATTGCATTTATGCGCTATTCAATTACCAGTCAATCATAACATATGCCCCATGAAGTTGCAAGTGCTTTTATCATAAAAGTGCTATTTATGACACATCGTAATCGCTATGACACCTCCGTCACCGTAAGAACTCCTTCGTTTACCACAAACGAAATATTCTGTCCGGCAAAGCTCAGTCCATACTGTCTTTTCTCATCCCTGTGATACGATGGACGCGGATCCTGGGAAAGAAGCTTTTGCAGTACTTCCTGGCGGTCCGCCGGAATCCGGTCAAGAAATTCCTTCGGAATCACAACCTCCACATGATAATCCATCGCTTCTTTGGCAAAGCCATCCCACGCGTCCGGATGACAGTCTGCATAGGGCAGATACGGTTTGATGTCATAAATTGGCGTCCGGTCCCGCAGGTCCACACCGGAAACCTCAAGCACCGGCCCTTTTTCTGTTTCCTTAACTGCGTCCAGGTGTACCGAGGATAAGCCTATGGGATTGGGCCGGAAGGGTGATCTCGTTGCAAAAACTCCCACTCTGGTATTTCCACCGAGCCTCGGCGGACGTACGGTTGCATTAAAATGTGACCGGTCCACTCCCTGAAACTCCCACAAAAGCCAGATGTAATTGAAGCCTTCGAGCCCCTTAACGGCATCCATGGAACGATATTCCGGTTCAAAAATAATTTTCCCCTTCAGCTCCTTCACAAGACCGCTCTGCCTTGGGATGCCGAATTTTTCCGGGAGATCCGTATGAATATATGCGATTGGTTTCATCTGCCCTTCTCCTGTCCGTTTCCATTCAGATCTCGATCTCACCTTCAAATACCGTCGTTGCAGGGCCGGTCATATATACAACATTTTCTTTTCTGTTCCAGAAGATTTCCAGGTTACCGCCCAACAGCTCTACCGTAATGCCATCTTCCGTCAGTCCGTTTAAGATACTGGCAACCGTAACGGCACAGGCACCGGTCCCGCAGGCAAGCGTTTCACCGGTTCCACGCTCCCACACACGCATCTGTACCCGCTCCCTGTCAAGAACCTTTACAAATTCCGTATTGACTCTCCGTGGGAAACACTCGTGATGTTCAAATAACGGTCCGATCTTCGCCATTGTCTCATCATCAATCATCTCATCCACATAGACAATTGCATGCGGATTTCCCATGGAAACGCAGGTCATGCGGTATTCCCTTCCATCGACTGCGATCGGTGTGTCAACTACAGGAGACTGACTGGCCACAACCGGGATTTCTGCGGCTTCAAGAACCGGAGAACCCATATTGACACGCACCTTCGTAACCCTTCCGTCTTCAACAGTCAGCTCCAGATATTTGATCTTCCCACAGCTCACAATCGCCAGGGAGGTTTTCCGGGTAAGGCCATGATCGTACACATACTTTCCGACACAGCGGATACCATTTCCACACATCTCGGAACGGCTTCCATCCATGTTGTACATTTCCATCTCGAAGTCTGCCACATCACTTGGATTAATGAAAATTACACCGTCCCCGCCGATTCCAAAATGACGGTCACTCAAAAACTTTACAACCTCACTCTTGCGTTCTGCAGGGATGATCTCCCGTGCGCCATCCACATAGATATAATCATTGCCGCAGCCATGCATTTTTGTGAATTTCATTGCATAAATCTCCCTTCTTAAAAATACTATAGTAAAAAAGATATCTTAAAGGATTTCCCATGAGTGCCAAAACCAAAATCATCGTACTTCGTATGAAAGAATTAATTTATACCGGTATTTTTATTGTGCTGGGCCTTCTGCTCATCATTCTCCTCATCGTTGTTTTTTCACCGAAAAAGGGAGAAGAAGCTGCTTCTCCCACACAGGAACCCACTTATGTACCAGGTATTTATACAACCTCTCTGATGCTCAATGACCGCACTGTCGATATTGCTGTAACCGTAGATGAGAATAATATCAATGACATCCGGATGGTAAATCTGGATGAAGCCGTGACCACCATGTTTCCTCTGCTCGAACCGGCCTTTGATGATCTGGCAAATCAGATCGTGCGCAACCAGTCCGTCAGTGATATTGCCTATTCGGATGACAATAAATATACCTCGCTGGTATTACTGGATGCGATTAAGACCTCGCTTGGCAAGGCAAAAACCGGGGTGCACTAAGCTCAATCTGCGCCTCCGGCTTGCTTTCACTAAGTGCTCTACAAAGCATAAGACAACAGTGCCACTTACTGTTGTCTTTTCTATTCCCTGTACTATCTGGCTTTCCTTAATAAGCCCTTCAGCTCCTCTACGGAAAACTTATAGGCTGTATTACAGAAATGACAGTTAACTTCAATTTCCTGTCCGTCATCAATCATATCCTGAATGTCCTTCTTCCCGATACTGATGATTGCCTTCTCTACCCGGTGCCTGCTGCAATCGCAGCGGAATTCACAGGGACTCTGTTCCGTGATCACAGGATCCATCCCGGCAAGCAGCATCTGCAGCATTTCTTCCGGCGTCTTTCCCTCATCGAGGACCTTTGTTACTGTGGAAAACTCTGCCAGATTTTTTTCCAGCTGCCCAATCACCGCTTCCTCGGTAAAGGGCATCAGCTGGATGATAAATCCGCCCGCCTGCTTCACGGTATTGTCCTTTTCCATCAGAACACCGAGTCCGACACTGGACGGCACCTGCTCCGATGTTGCAAAATAATAAGTAAGGTCTTCCGCAATCTCTCCGGATTGAAGCTCGGTCTGTCCGACATACGGCTCCTTTAAACCCATATCCTTAATGACGCGTAAAAACCCATTGCCGATCGCCCCTCCGACATCAAGCTTCCCGGCAAGGCTCGGAGGCAGCATGATCTGCGGTTCAATGGCATAGCCCTTTACATGACCTCTGGAATCTGCGGTCACAGTCATTCCCTTTAACGGACCATCACCGCTGATCTGTAAGGTCAGCAGATCATCCTCTCCCTTCAGCATCTTTCCCATCATCACCGCTCCCGTCATCAGGCGTCCCAATGCTGCGGTTACCACCGGGCTTGTATTATGAACCTGTCTTGTATGTTCCGTTAAATTCCTTGTTGTAGCAGCAAAAGCCCGGATCTGGGCATCTGCCGCCGTGGCTCTTACAATATAATCCATTCTTCTGCCTCTCTTTACTGTTCACGGATACCCTCTGTGTGAACCATCATTGTTTTCCGTGCTCCCTTGCAATCACATAGATACGCTCGCTGGTTTCTGTCGGAGCCTTATGTGTCTTCTCATCCAGGGCTGTCACGAAGATAAGTCCTGCCTTTTCAAGGAAGGTCTTCATTTCCTCCAGGGTATACCCTCTCTGATAATGGGTCTCCGTAAACCTGCGGTACAGATCGTCCTCCTGACGCTCAAACACCGTTACATCGTATTCGTTGATATGATCCTCACAGCTATAGAAATTCTCCCAGATAAAGCTGCAATCCTCACGGTTTTCGGCAATCGTGGTATCACCGATCACCTCTTCATATTTATAAATCGTATTAAAATCAAAGATAAAAATCCCACCGGGGAACAGGTAATTGTTCACCAGATGGAAGGTCTGAAGCACATCCTCATCCATCAGCAGATAATTCAGGGAATCACAGACACTGACAACGGTTCCGACCGTACTGTACAGATCCAGCTCCCGCATATCCTGACACAGATACAGAATATCACTCCCGGTCTCAAACTTCTTATCCAGGGCGATCTGCAGCATCTCTTCGGAGCTGTCCACCCCAATCATGTCATAGCCCTTTTCATATAAAAGCTCAGTGATCGTTCCGGTGCCACACCCCAGATCCAGTACCAGATTCCGTTCCGAAATCAGGGCATCTTCTTCGGTCACTCCGGGTTCTTCCTGCACTTCTTCAAATTCCTGTACCTCTCCGGATTCCGGTGCTTCTTCAAATCCCTGTATATATCCGGATTCCGGTGCTTCTTCAAGCTCCTGCACTTCTCCCGGTTCACGTACCGGACGGCTCACACCGTAAGCTTCAATCAATGAAGCAAGAAAATCTGCCCATTCTTCATACGGGACATCTCCCATAAAGGTATCATAAACTTCCGCAAAATCCGTATATGCTTCCATTACAATACTCCCTTCTCTTTAGCCAAGCAGTGCCCCCGCTGCTCCAAAGACGCCCATGCTGGCTGCCATCATAATTACACCGGCAAGAAGCACACCAAGCATTACGGCAATCACACTGTCCTTAAACTTCATATCCAGAAGGCTGGCTGCCAGTGTTCCGGTCCATGCACCGGTTCCCGGTAATGGAATCCCTACGAAAAGCATCAATGCCACAAAGAGTCCGCGTCCTGCCTTCTCCTGCAGCTTTTCTCCGCCCTTCTTACCCTTTTCCAGACAGAAGGTAAAGAATTTTCCAATCACAGGCTTGTCTGCTCCCCACTCCAGGATCTTACGTGCAAACAGATAAATAAACGGAACCGGCACCATATTCCCGATAATGGAAACCACATAAGAGGTCCAGATCGGCAGCCCCATTCCCTGTGAAATCGGAATAGCACCACGAAGCTCAATTAACGGAACCATAGATACCAAAAAAACAATCAGATATTTCTTTAACATAGCATTCTCCTTAACAACTTCAAACAAATTTTCAATATTTTATAAGTGTCTCTCAAGTAACCATCCCTGTCCGAAACATCTATACCGGAGCATCCATTAGCCTGTTTTAACCAAGAATCTCCTCTAACGCTTCGCACAGCTTCTCCATCTGTTCCGGCGTTCCGATCGTAATTCGTAAATAGTTTTCGATACGCGGCTTGTTCCAGTGGCGCACATAAATCTTCCTCTTACGCAGTTCATCAAAAATCTGCTGTGCCGGAACCTTTTCATGTGCTGCAAACAGGAAATTACTCTTCGAATCTGTAAACGTGAATCCCAGATTCTTTAGCTGGACCTTCGTCCATTCTCTCGTTTCAATGATCCTCCGGACAGTATTTTCAAAATATTCCCTGTCCTTCACTGCTTCCACGCCAAGCTCAATTGCCGGCAGGTTCATCGTGTAGGAATTATAGGAAAACTTCACGTCCTTCAGATACCCGATCAGCTTCTCATTGGCGATCGCAAAACCGATCCGCATACCGGCCATGGCGCGTGACTTGGAAAAGGTCTGTACTACCATGAGATTATCGTATTTATGAATGAGCGGCAGCATGCTTTCTGCCCCGAAATCCACATAGGCTTCATCGATAATGACTACAGAACCGGGATTTCCTGCCACAATTTCCTCTAATACACTGCAGTCCTCAAAGATCGCCGTCGGTGCATTGGGATTTGGAATAATGATTCCCCCATTCGGACGGAAATAATCCTCCTTGCGGATCCGGAATGCTTCATCCAATGCACAGGTTTCATACGGAATCTTAAAAAGCTCTGCCCAGACATCATAAAAGGAATAGGTAATATCCGGGAACAGAATCGGCTTAGCACTGTTAAAGAAGGTCATAAATGCCATTCCCAGCACATCATCCGAACCGACTCCGACAAACACCTCGGATTCTTTTACGTTATAATAATCGGCAATCGCCGCAACGAGCTCTGCCGCATCCATATTCGGATATAACCGCAGCCTGTCCACGCACAGCTCCTTTGCCCTCTTCTCTACTCCCGGCGCCGGAGGATACGGGCATTCATTGGTGTTTAACTTAATCACATCCGTATCCTTTGGCTGCTCGCCTGCGACATACGGAACTACTTTTCGTACATTTTCTTCCCAGCTCATGTTGTTCCCCATTCGTAACTGTATCGTTATCCTTATTCTAATTTATGTAGTGTAACTATTCCGTACACCATCCGTAAGACCGCTGCTGACACAGCTTAAGTTTTACTCATGTAACGCACTTATGGTATCATCTATCCCGGCTCTATGCAAGATAATTCCTTCTGATAATAAGCCTCCTGCTCACTCATGGATAATGCATGATAGCACGCAATGAGTCCTTCAAGGGGAATTTCCCTCTGATAACGGATGTTCAGAATACTCTGCTGCTCATAGGCGGCATTATAAAACCACAAAATTGCTTCCTCGTAATCCTGCCGATTCTGATAATACTCTCCCAGAATACAGCAGACCTCACTGCTGGCCTCACTGGCGGCATCCTTCATTGCATACTGGTACATCGTAAGTACATCCCCTGCTTCAAAGCAGCTCCGCACCACGACCGCAAGCGCCGTCTTCAACCGGTCCGCATCTGTTTCGCTGTCTTTCACAATCGAAATAAAATAATCCTTTGCATGGATTAACTGTTCTTTCGTTCCGGCCACGAACAGCTCCCTTGCATAAAAATCAGTCAATCTCTTTGAAAGTGCCTCTCCGCGGGCAAGGAGCTGTTCAAAAATTGCAATGTCACGGTCTCCGTGATTGTGCTCCGGCTTATGGGTAATCTCGATCTCGCTGTCATAAACCAACGGAAGGAGACGTACCGTTTCATGAACCGGCTCGGTCCACACAAAGTTCCGAAGCCGCTTAAACAGCTTGGGACGGAGCTCCCTGTCAAAATTATAGACTGTGCCGTTTGCAAGCTGGTTTCCATAGTACATCTGCACAATTTCCACCTCCGGCATCAGATTTTCCTTTAAAAGCCGGAATTTCTCATGATTCTCTTCATCAAGCACCTCATCGGCATCGGCTGAATAGATATAATCACAGGCTGCTTTTTCAAAAGCAAAATTCCTTGCCTTTGAGAAATCATCGCACCAGGCAAAATCATAAATCCGGCCGGTATACTTCCCTGCAATCTCCTTCGTCCGGTCTGTCGATCCGGTATCCACGATAATAATCTCATCCATGAGATCGAAGATGGAAGCAAGACACCGGTCTAATACCTTCTCTTCATTTTTGACAATCATACATAAACTGATCCGAATCATGGCTTCCTCTTTTCAAAGAAGCCGATACACAGGTACATCTGTCTGTATTTCCGATGTACTGCATACCGGCTTTATCTTTCTTAAACTGTAACTATCCGGAATAGTCCCTTCCGCTTACAGCACCTTGGATAGGAAATCCTGCAGACGCTGGCACTGCGGATTGTTAAAGATTTCGGAAGGTGTATTTTCTTCCATAATAATTCCTTCATCCATAAACAGCACCTTCGTTCCGACCTCTCTTGCAAATCCCATTTCATGGGTAACAACCACCATCGTCATACCGGAATCTGCAAGCTCCTTCATAACGGCAAGAACCTCACCCACCATCTCCGGATCGAGTGCGGAGGTCGGCTCATCAAACAACATGACCCTTGGATTCATGGCAAGGGAGCGGACAATCGCAATACGCTGCTTCTGTCCACCGGATAACTGGCTCGGGAAGGAATCTGCCTTTTCTTTCAGGCCGACACGCTCTAAAAGCTTCAAAGCATTCTCACTGGCTTCCTCCCTGCTCTGCAGCTTCAGCTTCACAGGTGCAAGGGTAATATTATCCATAATGGAAAGGTTATTAAAAAGATTAAAGTTCTGGAATACCATGCCCATATGCTGACGTACGTGATTGATGTTTACCTTATCACTTGTAATCAGCTGTCCATCAAACCAGATCTCACCGCTTGTCGGTGTTTCCAGTAAATTGAGGCATCTAAGGAACGTACTTTTACCGGAGCCGGAGGGACCGATAATAACGATCTTTTCTCCCTGATGTACATGATAATTCACGCCACGAAGTACGTGGTTATTGTCAAATTTTTTATGAAGATCCTTAACGATTATCACTCTTACGCAGCCTCCTCTCCAATACACCTAGCAGAATGGTTAAAATCTTGATAATCACAAAGTAAATCACTGCTGCACCAATCAATGGCATAAATGCTTCGTAGGTTCTCGAAGAAATCTGGTTTGCGGCTCTGGTAAGATCTGTCAGGCTCACGTAGCCGACAATCGCGGTCTCCTTTAACAGCACGATAAATTCATTACCGATCGGAGGCAGCACATTCTTGATTGCCTGTGGAATGACTATATAGATCATGGTCTGTGCCTTGGATAAACCAAGTGATCTGCCGGCTTCCGTCTGTCCTTTGTCTACTGCAAGGATTCCGGCACGGACAATCTCTGCCACATAAGCGCCGCTGTTGATACCAAAAGAAAGAACTGCAACAAGTACACCGTTCTTACAGCTCTTCATAATGATGAACCACATAATTAACAGCTGCAGCACCGACGGTGTTCCACGGATCACGTCAATATAGCAGTTCGCGATAAAGGACCAGATGGTTCCCTTTCCTTTCTTTCCGGTAGAAAGCTTCATCAGTGCAATCACCGTTCCAATTACCAGTCCGAGGATTGCGGCAAAAAACGCAACCTTCAGTGTCACTCCCAGTCCGGCAAAATATAATTTCCACCGGTCTTCTGCAAGGAATGCTTTATAAAAGCTTCCTTCTACCTTGTTCAACCATTCCAACATCTGTGCTTAACCCTTCCTGTTTGACTATGTATATGTATGTGCTCTACATGTACCTGGATACTAAATTCGTACTTCGCTTCGCTCGTTCTCATTAAGTGTCCCGGTACCGTTCGCACTAAGCTCAGACTTCTCCTTCGGATCGTCTTCTCTAAGTGCTCTACACTCAAAAATGATCCACTGGATCATTTTCTCATATGCATGGCAATGAAAAGAGGATAGCATAATATGCTATCCTCTTTGATATGCTATACGCTATATTGAATATTAACACAAAAAAGATTATTCTTCAATATATGTCTTTACCAGTTCATCAAAAGTTCCATCTGCCTTTAATTCTTCAATAGCCTTGTTGATGGCATCTACTAAAGCGGTATCTCCCTTGGGAACCGCAATTGCATAATATTCCGGTTCGAACTCAAACTGTGCACCGTCAACTGCTGTAATCTTGGAACCGTCATCCTGGAACTTGCTTTCAAATACGAGTGCCGGATTCTTGTCAATGATGACACAGTCTACTCTTCCGTTGATCAGGTCGTTTACCGCATCCACACCCTTGTTATAGGTATTCACTGTAGTTCCTTCGATATCGGATGCAATGAAGTCACCTGTTGTTCCAAGCTGGACACCGATGGTCTTGTTCTTCAGATCCTCTGCGGTTGCAATCTCGCTTCCCTCAGGAAGAAGAACATACTGAACTGCTTCATAATAAGGCTCGGAGAAATCAACTGCTTCTTTTCTTTCATCGGTTATGGTCATACCTGCAATTGCAACATCAATCTTGTTACCGATGGAGGATACTAAGGATGCGAACTCCATGTTGTCTACCTGAACGTCTACGCCAAGCTTCTCACCGATTGCCTTGATTAAAGCGATATCGAAACCATCTGCTTCTCCATCATCCCCAACATACTCAAATGGAGGGAACTCTGCGTTCGTACCTGCGGTAAGCATACCATCTGCAAGTGCTTCGGAAACAGCGGCTTCTGTGTCAGCGGTTTCTTCTGCTGCATCTGCTGCATCTGCTGCATCTGCAGCTTCTGCAGTTTCTTCTACTGCTGCATCATCTGTTGTGGTATCAGCTTCTGCTTCAGTAGTTTCTGTTGTGGTGTCTGTGGCTTCTGTGCTGCTTCCGCATGCGGTCAGCATAGCCATTGTCATTGCTGCTGTTAATAAAACGGCTAATAATTTTTTCATAACTCTCCTCATTTCTGCGTTTTTAAACGCGAATCTAGTTTCTAAAACAACTAAAATCTATCACGGCAGATTCGGAAAGTCAATAGTTTATGCATCTTTTTGTTATAGTTATACATACCTTAAATGGTAAAGGTCATCTCCCTGTCAAGATACACGGACTTTTTCCTGCCGTCCTTCACCACATAAATCTCCCAGCTGCTGTTCTTTCCGATCAGGAACAGATCCGGGCGGATGCTGTAACGGTTCGTTGCGGCACGTTCCTCAAGCTTCTCCGTAATCCGGATGTAATATCCTTCTTCGGAAAGTGTCACGGCAGCTCTTCCCAGATACTTCATTCTGCCTTTGCCATTATCATTATAGACTCTCACGCTTCTCCGTAGATAAAGAAGCAACAGTACAAGCGCTGCCAGAGAAAGAACCGTTCCCGAGGTAATGGACAGCATTTTAATGACCGGTGTAAAGACTGCCCATCTGCGCTTCAGCACAAGCGGTTCCCCTCCCGCATCCTCCGGCTGTGCCGCTGCCGTAGGAAGTACCACGCTCTCTTCTTCTACGATCTTTGGCAGCACCTGCTGGGTTGGAGATGGTGACGGCGGCACAAGGACAGGCTCCGGTGTCAGCGAGGGCTTTGGCACGGCAGGCTTTTCCTTCTTTCTCACCGGAGCTTCTTCGGTTACTTCTGCAACAACCGGCACAGCAGACGGAGAAGGCTTCACAACCGGTTCTGCCGAAGGAACCGGTGTCGGCAACGGCTCGCCAGGGGCTTCCTCACCACCTTCATTTCCGCCATTGCCATCGTTTCCATCACTTCCGCCATTGCCATCTCCGCCCCCATCCTGCCCGGAGGAATTGCCATTGTCACCGGTATTCTCCTTTGGTGGATCAGGAATATAGATCTCCTCTCCTTCTTCCCTACCACAGGTTTTCTCATAATAGTCAATATCCGCCGGTGTTTTCGTACAGGTGAGCTCATAGGATTCTATCGTTTCTTCTGTCTTCCCACAGTTCATCCCATATCCGGTCACTTGTCCTTCCGTTATGCTGCAGGAAAGGCGGTAGCCCGTAATGCTTCCGTCTTTTCCACAGGCAGGATAGCGATGCCCTCCGCATTCATAAACCCTAAAGCCGTCACACCCATGTCCATTTCCATCCCAATCATGAATCGAGCCACAATCATAAGAATGATATTCGATATGGCTCTGGCAGGAATCATTATGACTTCCCTCTGCATAGCAGGAATCACTATGGCTATGGTAAACTGCCGTATAGCAGGCTCCGCCCTGGCTCGTGCCTCCCTCATGGGTATGCACCGTTTCTTCTCCGTAACAGCCGCCTCCGTTTACCTCATCCCCGGTATGTACATGATAAACCGGAGTGCTGTAGCAGCTGCCACCTTCTGTTTCATTTCCTTCATGGGCATGATATACAGGGTTTGAAAAGCATTCACCTCCATTCTGTGCATCTCCGGAATGTTCATGCCTTATGGTCTGTGCCGAAGCCTGCATTCCCATTCCTGAAAGCAATAAGGTTCCTGTCATCAGCATGCCGAAAAAGGCTGCTGCCATTCTTCCCTTTTTATTCCTGCTTACAACTCTTCGTTTCTTTTTCTGTCCGATATTTCTGGTTCTTCTTAAAATTAATTCAAATTTTCTCACGTTACTTTCCTTTCTTTGTCTGATTTGTAATCTGTACTCATTGAAAACCGGTTGGTACAAAAAAGGCACCCTTTGTGAAAATCACAGAAAGATACCCTTTATTTCAAATTCGTATTTACTTGTCCTTCAAAGAAAGTGTTTGTAGAATACCATAGCTTTCAACAGACGTCAACTCATTTTTCAGGATTAGCCCGAAATTTCGTTGAACGTTATTTCCGGCTGATTTTCTTGCCCACAATATATTGTGTTCCATTTGCCAATAGCAACGGCATTCCTGTTCCCAATGCAAGATAAAACCATTTTCCCACATCACTTCCGCCAATCGCATAAACATAATTGATATCAGAAAAGAACTGTGCGGTGTCAAATTCCGCACACCACACAGTGGTACGGGAAAGCAGATAACAGATCGAATTCACCACAAAGAACCAGAACACATGATGCATCATAATGGCATAGGTATGTCTTCCGATTTCCATGAACCATGAACAAGCAGATGGAATTCTGCTGATCCAGTCCGAGATCCGCAGCCAGAATGCAATTCCGGTCACCACAGTAAGATAAGGAATAAAGGCGGCATTGGCAAACCCGGTTACCCATACTGCACTGAAGGCAAGCCCCCGGCAGCATATTGTAGTCAGAAGCTGGACTCCCACTACAACAAAAAAGTACCGGCCATCACTGATTTTATTTACCCTGTTCTCTAATTTTTCCTTATAAATACGTCCCAGCTGGAAGCCCGGCATCATAAAAAGAAGTCTTCCGGGAAATTTATAATATCCCCAGACATGCCCTCCCTTTGCAAGCACAACCGTAGCAATTCCGAGCAGGAGAGATACCGCGAAGATCAGCCATTCCTTCTTTAAATGAAGAAAAGACAGCACCTTCCTGCCAAGTACATTGAGAACCTCAATCAAAAACAGTGCCGGGACAAACCATGCCGGGAACTGATACAGAAACTGATGCCCGCTCACGAACGGCTCTATAAAGAGATTCCACAGCGTCAGTTCTCCTCCAATGGAAAAGCCTGTGCGGTGCAGAAGCACTGCCAGAATTCCATAGACCAGATTCCAGATGAAATAAGGAAGCAGCAACGCTTTGCACTTTTTACCAATATAGCGCAGGAGATGCTGCTCCGCTTCCTCCCGGTAAAAATAACCGGAAACAAACAGAAAAATAAATACATGGAATGAATAATAAGGAAACAGCCCGCCCACATCAAACAAGGAATATCCAAGATGTCCTGCCACAACCAGAATCATACCGATTGCAGACAGAATCCGCATTTGTTTATTTTCTTCCCGCATAAGCTGCCTCCCCAACTGTTTCTCTTGTCTGCCGCTCAAAAAAAGTGTATAGTAAGCGTACAATTGATTTTATTATGATGGATTTGTATTGGAGTTGTCAATGAAACTGAGAAAATATACGATTTTAACCTTATTCCTGTTCCTATTCAGCACGCTTTGCTTAAATGGCTGCGCCTCTTCCCGTCCGGAGCCTGCCACGCCTTACGATGGCACGGTCTATATAAGAGAGTCGGAGCTGCTCTCCTACGACCTTGCGGACTATGAAACGATTCCCACAAATCCCAACGGCTCTTTAAGTGTTCCTACTTATATTACTAAACTGGACGATCAGTATTTCATCGTGGACTGCTATCACAATCAGGTCATCTACCACGACAATCTGACCGATCCTCTGTACCTGTGGAAGGTGATGACCAATGACCTTTCCATGGGACATACGATTGCCAGTGACGGCAATGTCTATCTGATTGATGATACCGAAAATAACCGGATTCTGATTATGGAAAAGATGCAAAACAGCAGCGGTGAAACCGTTTATGTGCCCACACAGGAATTCACCGGAATCGGCAACCGGCCTCATTACATCATATACGATGATTATACAGACACCTTTTATGCATGGAGCTCCCAAAGCGGGGAAATGTTCCTTTTCCGCCACACAGACGATTCCACGCGCATGTATCTGACGAAGATTTTAAGTATCCCGGAGCTTGACGGTGTTTATGTGCGCTCCTTTACGATTCTGGATGACCGGATTTACTTTGTCTCCGGCAATTCCAACATTATTGAGGCCGACCTTTACACCTTCGAGGTATTAAACCGCTATCCGGTTCCCGACGCAATTGCCGGCATGATCCAGCTGGAAAAGATCCAGAATTATTACTATATTACGGTTTCCACCGACATTACCGGAAATCAGGATTTTGCCACGCTGATCCGTGTGAAGCATCTGAAGGATCTTGAAAAGGGCAATTACGAGGATGTCTATGCAAGCTTTTTAGGAGGCGGCACCCCGTACAGCCTTACGCAGATTGACGACCGCTACTATCTTACCGAGCATCGTCTCCCCGGTCACTCCATCTGGAGCTTCCGCGTGGAAAACGATGAAATCACGGATGTCGAGGCTGTTTACTAGGGCTGCTGACCTGCTCCGTAAGATATAAAATAAGCTGCATTACTGATCACGCACCGGAATTTCCGGGAACGGTACCGTAAGCCTGCGCTCCCTTTTCTCATCCCGTTCAAAGGTCTCCATGGTTTCCCTGGAGGCTTTTTTTACAATCTCATGGAACTCGCGCGAAGAAATCAACAGGCACCCCTGACCGATAATAATCACCTGCTCAAGACCATCCGAGGTCACGACGGTGATTTGATACTTCTTCGAATATTCGTGGGTAAACCGTTCAATGTAATGATCCGCCGTCTCTGCCTCTTTGGTATACACGACATGAATGTTATGGTAATCAAGGTACTCCGTCGGGTGTCCCTGCAGACGGTATGCATCAAAAACAGCAATCAGCTCCCTGCCGTCAATCGCCTGATAATTGCATAAAAGATCAAGGAGCTGTCCTCTGGCGCTGTCAAGATTTACCTCTGCCAGTTCCTTCAATTCCTCCCATGCAAAGATGACATTGTAGCCATCCACCAGAAGGTATTCCGCCTTTCTTTCCTTCGGACGGTATTCATAGGGCTTTGCCTCCACCGTGCGTGCAACAGGCTTCTGCACGCTCCCGGCCTCCTGCTTATCCCTTCTGCGGTTCGCCCCCGAAGCCCGGTCAATGATGGCATCCACCTCCTCCGTTCCCAGTGTCGTTGTGATGGTGGTCTGCTTCCTGCGTCCGATCTCTTTAGCCAAAGCATCTTCCTGCATTCTTCTCTGTGAAAGAATCCCCGGAAGATGCATGTATTCCGGCACCTCATACCATGGCACGACAAAGCCTGCTCCGTGTGCACAGAACACGGAATCTGCCGTATTATACACATCCCGCTCCGGATCATAACCGCATTCTTCCATGACCTCCTCCGGATTGTGACAGGGACCATACCCGTCAAATGTCATAGACCAGATCCCCTGACCTCTGGTATAGGAAATCACCATCTGTCCATAGTCCCCGATCGTTTCCATCGGAGCCCGACCCTTTAACACACTGTAGCCTGCGCGCTCCACTTCATTACGAAAAACTGCTCCGGCATTCGACAGATCCGTCATGGCACGTCCCACATACTCCTCCGGAAGCTCCAGCCGGAATTCCATAAACGGCTCTAAAATCCGGCAGTCTGCCTGCATCAGTCCCTGACGGACAGCCCGGTAAGTTGCCTGCCGGAAATCACCGCCCTCGGTATGCTTCTGGTGTGCCCTGCCGCTCTTTAATGTGACATGGATATCCGTAACCGGTGCTCCAAGCAGAACGCCACGGTATTCCTTTTCCATGAGATGGGTGAGCACCAGCCTCTGCCAGTTCCGGTCCAGCTCATCCTCACTGCAGTCGGTATCACAGCTAAATCCGCTTCCGGGCTCTCCCGGCTGCAAAAGAAGATGTACCTCTGCATAATGACGCAGCGGCTCATAATGTCCGACTCCCTCTACCGGCTGTGCTTCCGGTGCAATGGTTTCTTTATAAAGAATTCTTCCCTTGCCAAAGGTGACGTTGATGTCATATCGTTCCTTCATGATCCGTTCAAGAATTTCAATCTGTACCGGTCCCATCACATGCGCCGTCAGCTCCTTCGTATGCGGATTCCATTTCACCTGTAACAAAGGATCCTCTTCCTCTAACAGATGCAGCTTTTCGATGACGGTGTTCATCTGATTTTCCTGTTCCGGCAACACACGATAGCTCATTACCGGTTCGAGCAGAGGATGCGTCTGCTCCGTTTCCACACCAAGTCCCTGTCCGATATAAGTCTGCGAAAGTCCGGTCACCGTACAGATCGTTCCTGCCTGCACACAGTCTGCGAGCTCGAACTTTTCTCCGTTGTAGCAGCGGATCTGGTTCACCTTTTCCTGCCATCCCTCCTGCTGCCGGTTCTTTCCGGTAATCACTGTCTTAACAGGGAGCTGCCCGCCCGTGATTTTCATATGGGTCAGCCGGTTTCCCTGCGGATCCCGTGTAATCTTATAGACTCTTGCCCCGAATTCCGTATGATAGGCAGCCGGTTCTCCATAGGTATCAATCCCTTCAAGGAGCTCCTTCACGCCTTCCATCTTCAACGCAGCGCCAAAGAAACAGGGAAACAGCTTTCTCTCCCGGATCAGACGCGCAATGCTCTCCCTCGAAACCTCACCGGTCTGCAGATACTGCTCCATGGCTTCCTCACCACACATGGCAACGCTTTCCATAAAGGCATCCCCATGCGGCAGCCGGAAATCCACGCATTCTCCGGACAGGCGCTCCTGCAGTTCCTTATATACCGCATCCGCATCCGTGCCCGGCTGATCGAGCTTATTCACAAACAGAAAGACCGGGATATGATACCGGGAAAGCAGCTTCCACAGCGTCATCGTGTGTCCCTGCACCCCGTCCGCTGCGCTTACCACCAGCACCGCCAGATCCAATACCTGCAGGGTACGTTCCGCTTCTGCGGAAAAATCCACATGTCCCGGCGTATCTAACAGAATCAGTTTGTCCTCATGCACAGGCAGCACCGCCTGCTTGGAAAAAATCGTGATTCCACGCTCCCGCTCCTGATTATCCCTTTCCAGATAGGTATTTCCTTTATCTACACGCCCTATGCTGCGGATGACACCACTTTCATACAGCATTGCTTCCGACAGTGTTGTTTTCCCTGCATCCACATGGGCGAGAATTCCCATTACGATTGTCTTCATGTTCTGCTCCTTATAGCCTTCTGCATAACTGCCCCGTACTCTCACAGTGACCCTTCTACTTATTTAATAATAATGTAACTATTCAGAACCACATTCGTAAAATCGTTGCTAACGCAACGTAGTTTACGAATGTGGTTACTACGCCATATAAATTATGCCAAATGTCCTTACGAATGTGAGCATTCGACGTCCATATTGTCATAATTTGCATGGCTCTGAATAGTTACATAATAACGATTTGTAAGAGGAATGTACAGAATTGTTTTCCTGATTATTAAAGAATTCGCTTACAAACTCTTCGCGCACACAGTGTTGCAAAGCAGCGAATTTCTTCTCTGCGAGCTGCACATCCCTGCGGAGCTTTTGCTTTATAGAATCAAAACAGGAGGACCGCCATAAGCGATCCCCCTCCTGATGCTCATCATATTATTGCGAACTCAACCGGATCCTCTGATCAGACCTCAACAAGCTCCTCCTGCCCGGTCTCCTTTGGAGTAACATGCTTCTTCCACTTACCCTGTAAATACCGCAGAAACGTGAGTACTCCGGTCAGCAGCCAGGTAAAGGCAGTTGCCAGCCATACGCCCCAGACTCCGACCTGCGGGATCAGGGTTAACGGCTTTGCAAAGCAGATTCTTCCCATCATTTCGATGATTCCATTCATAAATGCAAAGGTTGCATCTCCGGCTCCGTTTAACAGGCCTCTCGTAATATAAATCATGCCAAGCGGCAGGTAAAACCAGCTCGTAAGCTTTAAGGCATGCGCTCCCATCTCAATAACCTCAGGTTCACTGACAAACAGGCGCATGATCGGATTGCCAAAGAACTGTGCAAGCGGAAGCATGGTAAAGGAAAAGACAGCCATTAAAAGGAATGCTATCCTGTAACCCTTTTTCACACGCTCCAGCTGACCGGCACCGATGTTCTGTCCGGTATAGGTAGAAACCGACATACCCAGGGAATTGTAAGGCTGCTGTACCAGCTGTTCAATCCTGCTTGTAGCAGTAAAGGCAGCAACCACGACTGATCCAAAGGTATTCACAACGCTCTGCAGTGCCACACAGGAAATCGCAATCAGTGAGCTCTGAAAGGCCAGCGGCACACCCATACGGATACACTGCCAGATAATTCCACGGTTCAGGGAACGGTATTTCTTTTCAATCCTGAAGAACGGATTCTTTACCAGAGCGAAAATCAGGCTTCCGATACCGGAGATCAGCTGCGCAATAATGGTTGCGAACGCAGCGCCTGCCACCCCCCAGGAAAAGCCACGGATAAACAATAAGTCCAGTACAATATTAACCACACTCGATACCATCAGAAAATACAACGGTGTCTTGGAATCTCCTACCGCACGCAGGATAGCAGATACCGCATTGTAAAGGCTCACACCCAGAATTCCACAGCAGATGATCGTCATATATAAGGTCGAGCTGTCCAGAATGTTATCCGGTGTATTTAAAAAGATCAGAATCTTTCTTGCAAAAATGACGCCAATGCCTCCCATCAGGACCGCACAGAACAGCATGATATAAGCCGCGTTGATGATGGTGTTCTTCACCTGATCGTTCTTTCCTGCGCCAAAATGCTGGGAAATAACCACACCGGTACCGTTCGCCATACCTCCGCACAGGGAGAAGATCAGGAAATTCAAAGATCCCGTTGCACCAACGGCAGCAAGCGCATCCGCACCGACATATTGTCCTACAATGATAGAATCCACCATATTATACAACTGCTGAAAGATATTTCCTATTAATAACGGAAGCATAAAGGATACCAGTAATCCCAAAGGCTTTCCTACTGTCATGTCTGTTACATATGTTTTTTTCATAAAGTTCTCTCCTCTTCTATGATGTTTATAGCATAGCAGTGGTTGGGAAACTATAAAAAAGCGCTCCGGAAATTGTCGATATCTATCTGGGTTTATGGTTTACAAGCTGTGTAAACGTTCAGCCATGCTCATTCATAAGCTGCCGGATTGTACAGTTTGGCTGACAAAGATACTTACTTTCCGGCAGCTTATTTCATGCCGGGCGTCTGCCCTATAGAAATGATTGTATAAGCTGTCCTTTGTGAGCAAGCTCCCACGGTCATCTTATACAATCATTTCTGCATGGCTGAACTGTTACACAATCTGGCACTTTTGATTACAATTTGGCAGATGCCCTTGCTTTTTCCTGATAATGCGGTTAAAATGCAAAAAGTGCCGTTAGGGGCGGCAATCGAAAAGAAAAGGAGAGAAATTTATTATGAAGAAGAAGTTATTAGCAGTATTATTAACAGGAGCTATGGTAATGTCCATGCTTACCGCATGTGGCGGCGGCTCTGAGGAGACCAGCACCGACACCGCAGCTGAGGAAGCTGTAGAGGAAGAGGATACCGCAGAGGATTCCGCAGCAGACGGAATGTGTTCCGATGAAACCTTCTCCGCTTTACAGGACAATTACGCAAGCATGGTAGAAGCTTACAACGCTGTTAAGGATCTGTATGAAAGCGATGAGATTGAAGCTGATGATTCCATCGAGGATGTAATGAACCAGGCTGCAGATGTAATCAATGAGATGGGTGAGATCTCCCAGGATACCATTACCGAAGAAGATGCTGAAACTCTGAATTCCGCAATGCTTGACATTTTAGATGCTTTATCCTTACTTGTTGATGGTATGACTGAAACAGACGCTTCTGCTGACGCAGCTTCCGAGGGATGCTCCGATGAATCCTTCGCCACCTTACAGGACAACTTTGCTGCATTATCCGAAGCCTATGATGCTGTATCAGACGCTTACATGTCTGACGAAGTAGAACAGAACGACGACATCGAAGCTGCTCTGAACGAAACTCAGGATATTATGACCCAGATGGGTGAAATCTCCCAGGACACCATCACAGAAGAGGATGCTGAAGTATTAAATGATTCCATTCTTGCTCTGTTAGAGGTTCTTGACTCTGTTGTTGATGCAATGTAATTAAGCACATAAGCATATAATTATATGTAATTATTCAGTAATGCAGAATTATTTCACAGCTTATCTGTAAACCACATATTCAAAAAGGGAGTAATTGTACTCCCTTTTTGTATTATACCAGTATACGCAGGAAAATGAGGAGGGAAACTTTTTCATGGTCGCTTTGTATTTTGCAGCCTTTGCATTCTCTGTTTTGTTGTTAATTCTGACTCTCGTCGCAACCAGCCAGTATCGCGGAAATTATCACGTACTTTCTACCATGACTACCGCAATTGTCAACTTCGGTTACTGGCAGCTTGCCATGTCACACAATCTGGAGGAGGCTCTTTTAGCAAACCGGATTGCCTATCTGGACGGAACCTTCCTTACCTTATTTATGTTCCTTGCGGTTGCCCAGTTCTGCCGGATCAGGGTTCCGGCCTTTATGGTTACTGCCATGTCCATTGCCGGATTTGTGGTTCTCGGGCTTGCCTATACCGGCGGCTACAGCACCATTTATTACAGCAATGTCTCCATTGTCCGGCGCCATGGTGTCACCTTCCTCGTTACACAGGATGGACCGGCTCATATTCTTTATACCTGCCTGATTGTGGTTTATGTAGTCATTGATCTCGGCGTTATGGTCTATGCCTTCCGAAATAAAAATAAGGTCTCTTATATCAATACCTTTTTCCTTCTGGCTACGGAGCTGTTCTGTATTGCTGTGTATGCCATCGAAAGCTTTACCATATGTGAAATCCAGCTTCTTCCCTTTGCCTATGTACTGAATATGGTGCTTTTATTTGTGCTGTTCCGCAGAACAAATCTTTATGACCTGTCTATTAATGCCGAACACATCCGGGAGGAACGCCGCGAATATGGTTATGTATCGTTCAGCCGCCATGGAAAATACATCGGAAGCAATGAAGTGGCCCGGAAATATTTTCCGGAGCTTGAACGTCTCCTGATGGATCATAAGATTCCCCCAAAAGAGGAATTTCTTTATAAGGAATTCGGCGACTGGGTAACCCATTTTGGTTCCAGTACCGGTAAAACCCGTTATTATACCAGAAATGACCGCATTCTCAAATGCCGGCTCAGTTATTTTACCATGGGAAAACAAAGCCACATTCAAGGCTACCTCATCGAAATAATCGATGACACCAACCAGCAGCTCCATATTCAGGAGCTGAATGAAATGGCCCGCAAGGCAGAGGAAGCCAACCTCGCCAAAAGTACCTTTATTGCCAATATGTCCCATGAAATCCGCACCCCGATTCATGCCGTGTTAGGTATGAACGAGATGATTATGCGTGAATCCGGCGAACCGCAGATCCGTGTATATGCCGGAAACATCAAAAAATCCGGCAACCTCCTGTTATCTCTTGTGAACAACATTCTTGATTATTCCCGTATGGAACAGGGAAACCAGAAGCTGCAGCCTGTTACGTATGAAACGGGTAAGCTGTTAAGCAATACGCTGGATGTCATCCGGCTGCAGACAAACAACAAAAATCTCCGTCTGGAGATCTTTATTGATGAACATCTTCCCGTAAAACTGATTGGTGACGATCTGAAATTCCAGCAGATTCTGTTTAATCTGCTGACGAATGCGGTGAAATATACCAATGAAGGCTATGTCCGTTTATGTATTTCCCAGAAAGAGCGTCTCGGAGATTCCGTATCCATTACCGTATCGGTCGAGGATTCCGGTATCGGAATCCGTAAGGAGGATATTGCCCACCTCACCAATGCCTTCTGCCGTGTGGATGAGAAGCGCAATCGGAATATAGAAGGCGCAGGGCTTGGTCTTTCGATTGCCAGCCAGCTATTGCAGCAGATGGGAAGCCAATTAATGATTGACAGTGAATACGGTGTGGGTTCGATCTTTTCCTTTGAGCTGCTCCAACAGATTGCAGATCCTGCAGAGCTTGGAGGCTTTTCCCGATTTTCGGAAGAAGACGGGGAAGATCCGGAAACGCTCTCTCCTGCGCCTCCCCGCTTTACCGCGCCGGAGGCAAGGATTCTGGTAGTCGATGATAATCAGATGAACCGCTTTGTCTTCCAGGGGCTCTTAAAATACCTGCAGGTACAGGTCACCCTTGCAGAAAGCGGAAAAGACTGCTTAAATGCCATTGCCGCCAGTCATTTTGACCTGATCTTTATGGATCATCTCATGCCGGAGCTCGATGGAATCGAAACACTTCATATTATAAAAAAGCGCAGCGGACATCTCTGTACAGACAGCAAGGTCATTGCCGTTACCGCCAATGCCTATCCGGGTGCACGGGATGTTTATCTTAAAGAGGGATTTGATGATTTTCTCGAAAAGCCGGTCGAAGGAAAGCAGCTGGAAGCGATTATTTATCAATATCTTCCCAAAAATCTCATCCGGTTCGCCGATGAAAATATTGAAAATATCCGGAAAGAAACCGGGATTTCTTATAAAGCAAAAGCAGCTGCCGAAAATGTTCCCGCAACAGGTGACGCAATCCTTACCGGGCAGCTTTCCCGCATGGGGATTGATGTAGCAAAGGGACTGTCCTATGCCGGCAATGACTGGAGCTTTTATCTGGAAGTATTGAAGTGCTTTACAGAAGAATATGATGTTAAAAGGGATTTATTGCTTACACGCAGGAAAAATCTCTTCGAAGGCAGCCAATTTGATGCCTTCACCAATCTGGCTCACCAGCTAAAGGGCGAGTCCCGTGGAATCGGGCACATGGAGCTTGGAGAGAAATTTTATCAACTGGAAATGGCATCCAGGGCTCACCGGAAGGATACCCTGATGGCTCTCTTTCCGGATACACTGGATCTATGGGAGCATGTCGTTACGTCTTTGAGAACCTGTCTTCCTTAAGCTGCTGCCGGATCTCTCTTTGAAGCCGGACCGGGATCGGAATCACCGCTGAGTTCATCATTTCAATCTCTGCCGGGTCCACATTCCGGACATACAGACGGTTAATGAGATAACTGCGTCCCACCTTAAGGAACTCCGGATTCTGTTCAAAGTCTTCGCAGACCTCGGACAGAACTTTCGTTATGGAAATGGTATCGGTAAGCGTATGGATCAGTGTCACATGGCGGCCTGTTTCAAAATACAGAATATCCCTCAGCGGAATCTGCAGCTCCTTCCCCTGCACATTGATCCGGTACTGCTTCGAGGTTCCTTCAAAGATGGATGTGCAGCGGCGGATGGCATTCATGAAATCCTCATGGTCATAGGGCTTTTGCAGATAATACAGGGCATCTACATTATAGCTGTCCATGGCATGCTCCATCGAGCTTGTCGTAAAAATCAGTCCGCCCTCATAATGCTCCTCACGCAGTGTATGCGCCACACTCATACCATCCGGATCATCCATATAGATATCCAGAAAGATAAGTGATGGCTTCTCCATGGTTTCCTCATATCGCCGAAGAAGCTCTTCTCCGGATTGAAAGGATTCTATCGTAATCTTCTGATCCTGATGTGACAGATACTCCTGCAGATGATGGTTCAGCCGCAGCAGGTCACTTTTAGAATCATCACAGATGTAAATGGTCATTCCTGTAATTCCTCTTTCCCCTTGACTGTCGTATATCCATTGTGTCATTTCATTATAACCCTATATTGAGACAGGGTAAACCATTTTTTTACATTCTTTATAAGCTCCTTTATAAGCCATCTAATCCTAGCTTTTCAAGAATTTCTTTATCATAAATACACAAAAGTATGGAAATGTCTAAACTGCTGAACCTGCATACTTATCCAAATACAGCTGTGCTGTCTGCGCATCCATAGAAAACCAGCGGATCAGTTTCTGAATAATGATCTCTTTGGTTTTCTTTTCTTCAAGGTTATCTTCAATTAACCGCCTGATTCCCGCTTCCCGCTCTTCTTCACGCCCTTCCCTTATTCCTGCTTCGTGTCCCTCTGCTCTTCCTTCTCTTATTCCTTCTGCTCTACCTTCTGCTTTTCCTTCTGCTCTTCCTTCTGCTTTTCCTTCTGCTCTTCCTTCTGCTCTTCCTTCTGCTCTTCCTTCTTTTATTCCTTCTGCTCTTCCTTCTGCTTTACCTTCTGCTCTTCCTTCTGCTTTACCTTCTGCTTTTCCTTCTTCTCTTCCTTCTGCTCTTCCTTCTTCTCTTCCTTCTGCTCTTCCTTCTTTTATTCCTTCTGCTCTTCCTTCTGCTTTTCCTTCTTCTCTTCCTTCTGCTTTTCCCTCATTAAAAAAGTCCTCTCTTATTTCCCGCAATGCCTGACACATATCATATTCCTCCCGTTGATTCTCATTCTGACTTTTGTATGTTTCCATATTTTCTTCAAAAAAGCTACGACCCGTCATGGTTGCTATCGCCTCCCAGGTTTCTTTGGATAAATGTGCATATCGTTCATCCTTCTCCAGACTAAGAAATTTCCTCTTATCCTTCCGGTAATTCATCGCCCGAAGCAGCTCCCGTAATTCAGTATGAAAGCATTCAAATTCTTTCTGCTCATTTACACAGAATAAATTGGCCGGATAGTCAGAAAAATATTCCTTTAGTGGATCCGTCTCTGCACGAAACTCCATCATATCCGACAGCGTTCTGGGGCCGTCCCAGGTTTCTGTTCCACTATAGAGGCAGATCGTATACACCGGATGCAGCCGGTCTGTTTTCAGAATTCCTGACATATACTCTGCATAAGTAACCGGAATAGCAAGCGTATCATACTGTCCGGAGCTTTCCACCTGCTTCCATAACGCATTCACCTGCTGTCTGTGCTCCTTCATCTGACGATTATATTCTGCCGCATCATATCCCATGATCCGGACCGGCATTCCATAATTAATATAACTCTGGTTTTCAACAGCAAGCACCTGCAAGACGGTTCCGGAACGTAACTGCATCTTAACATCTCTCATCAACTTCGTTTTCGTGTTTTTTCTTCTTCCCGGCCGAGGTCTGCTCTTCTCAATCTGAATTTCTGTTCCTGCAGCATCAGAAACGGTTGCCTGATCGAGAGTCCTATCCACGGAACACTGAAACTGTTCCTCATTCCCGTCCTTCTTCACCTTTACAGCAGCCAGGGTCTTTTCTGATGTAATGGTGTTATCCTGATCCACCACATATCCTTCTGACGCTTCTGTCAGTTCACTGGCACAGATCACCGGTCTCCCATGAAAGAAGCAGCCATTAAATAAATCTGCAAAGTACTGCTTATTCTGCAGATACTCCTGCATACAAGTATCATATTTTCCCATAAATCTCCTCCTTTTCGTTCTCTGAACCTGCATACTTATCCAAATACAGCTGTGCTGTCTGCTCATCCATAGAAAACCAACGGATCAATTTCTGAATAATGATCTCCTTGGTTTTCTTTTCTTCAAGGTTGTCTTCAATTAACCGTCTGATTCCTGCTTCGTGTCCCTCTTCTCTTCCTTCTTTTATTCCTTCTGCTCTTCCCTCTGCTCTTCCTTCTGCTCTTCCCTCTGCTCTTCCTTCTGCTTTACCCTCATTAAAAAAGTCCTCTCTTATTTCCCGCAATGCCTGACACATATTGTACTCCTCCTGATCTCCGTTCTGACTTTTGTATATTTCTCTGTTTTCTTCAAAAAAGCTACGCCCCGTCATGGTTGCTATTGCCTCCCAGGTTTCTTTGGATAAATGTGCATATCGATCCATCATAAATTACAGAAATGGAGTAACTATTCAGATCCATGCAAATTATGACAATATGGACGTCAAATGCTCGCATTCGTAAGGACATTTGGCATAATTTATATGACGAAGTAACCACATGAGGTAAACTACGTTGCGTTAGCAGCAGTTTAACTAAGTGACATTAGTTCTGAATAATTACAAATGTGATATCTGCACGATATAGGTGCCTTAATTTGAATTAGAAAATATAGATGATTGATCGCAATTTCTTCTTATGCTCATCTGATTAATAAAATTAGCATAGCAGAACTTTTGGTGAATTTCAATAGATTTTTATTCATTTTTATGGAAAATTTGTTTAAAATTTGTTTCTGTATAACAATTCAGCTATACAAAAATGATTAGTCATACCTGAACTGTTTCGATGCGGAATCCATTCCAAAACACCAGACAAAAAATTTACTAAGGTCTGAGGACAAGATTTCACTGACATACAGAAAAAGGGCGGTACAAACTGTACCGCCCTTTTCTTTAGTAGTATACAAGCTCTTCATTCTGTCAATGTCAGAACCTAATCTGACTTAATGCTGCTTACTGTAACAGAGACAGAACGCCCTGATTGGACTGGTTAGCCTGAGCCAACATTGCCTGACCTGCCTGAGACAGGATGTTGTTGTTGGAGTACTTAACCATCTCTGTAGCCATATCAGTATCACGAATCTGGCTTTCAGCACTTGTGGTATTCTCAACTACGTTGTCGAGGTTGTTGATGGTATGCTCAAGTCTGTTCTGAACAGCACCAAGTGCGGAACGCTGGGTGGAAACCTTCTGAATGGCTTCCTTGATGGTATCAATAGCCGAAAGTGCATTGGCATCATCAATTCCATCAACCTTAAGTCCATTTACACCAAGTCCCTTAGCACTCATAGCATCAATATTCATGGTGATTTGGTTATTGGATGTTGCATCAGCACCTACATGTAAAGTAACACTCAATGCCGCTGTCTTATCCTGTAACGCACTTACAAAATCTTTATTCGGAGTTGTTACTTCATTTCCTACGGCATCATAAACCTTCGGTGCATCAGCTCTTACTTCAACTGTTCCATCCTTCTTGGTAGTAAAATATTTATCTAATGCATTTTCAGAAATAACATTTCCATCTTTATCATAATAATTAGCCTGTGAAGTTGCAGACTGTGATGCAGTTATTGAAGTAGCAATAATTCCTGAAGTAAAGCTTTCTCCTTTATTGCCAGCTGCCGCTGTTATACCAGAAGCTGTTACAACTAAAAGTTCATTTCCTTCTGCATCTGAGATAGAAAAATCATCACCATTTGCTGTTACTTTAAATTTCTCTGCAGCGTCTCCATGTAATGATAATGAATACTTTACTGCATCCCCCTTATCATTAACCTTAGCATCTAATGTGACACCTTGATCCCTTAATGATTTGAGTAATTCATTCTGGGCATCTTGGATCTTTTTGCTAGTAGCCTGAGGTTTTGTTTTAGATTCTACCTTCAGCCCGTCCTTACCTGTTGCAAAAGTTGCATCTGGTGCCTGATCTGCATATTTTGCATAGCTAAAACTATACAACTTATCAAGGCTCTTATCACCTTTAAGTAAGTATGTTTCATTAAACTTAGTTGTCTCAGAAACACGATCAATTTCTGTGGTTAACTGATCAATTTCATTTTGGATGTAACTTCTATCATTCTCAGAATTAGTTCCATTAGCTGCCTTAACTGCTAACTCATTCATTCTCTGAAGCATATCCTGAACTTCACCAAGTGCACCTTCAGCAGTCTGTACTGTAGAGATACCATCCTGAGCATTCGCAGAAGCCTGTGTTAAACCTCTGATCTGCTTACGCATCTTCTCACTGATGGAAAGTCCTGCTGCATCGTCTGCTGCACGGTTGATCTTGTAACCGGAAGATAACTTCTCTGTGGACTTAGCCTGAGATTTTGTGTTAACACCTAACATTCTGTTAGAGTTCATTGCTGTAAGATTGTGTTGTACTACCATAATTCATTCCTCCTTGAAATTGTTCACTGCTTCCCTGCAGTGATTGTTTTATTTATTGTGCAGATTTCTTTTGAAATCGTACGCCTTCGAAAGATGCTCTGCGGTTTCTAAAACAAAACTGTTTGTCTTTGCAATTTGTTTTGTTTTATTTGTATTATATATCGGAGTGTATCCGAAATACTTAACCCTGTTTTGAAAAATTTTTGGGCAAATTTTTGTTTTCTGTTTTTCGTGTATTTATTAACCACAAATAGTTATTTCTTATCATCCAGAAACTGTGGTGGTACATAATTGGCATTATTCATGTTCTTGTAATAATTCAGTGCCGCCTGTTTGTTCTGGCGTCCCTGGCGGATCTTCTCACGGGACTTACGGAACTGCTGCTCTACAGCAGACTTATTCCGCTGCTCCATGGTCTGCAGCTTCACACTCTTATCCGTGAGCTCTCCGATAAGGGACTGCAAGGCTTTGATCTGTGCAGCATACTGCTCCTTATTACCAAGAAGCTGTTCCTTAATCCGGTCATAGACAGTCTCAAATCCCTGATCCAGCTCCATAATCCTCTGAATGAGTGGATCCTTCTGATCTACCAGACGGTCAAAAGCCTCATAATCCAGCTCTTCCACCTTAAGCAGCTCCTGCTGCTGCATCGTGTAGTCCGTGAGTTCATCCAGGATCTGTAATTTCTTTTTCAGGCTGTCTTCTAATACGGATAAGTAATTGTCCATTATTCAGCTCCTTTATGTTGGTTCTTCGCCATTACTTCCTTCCAGGTATCCCTCACGGAACGAAGATGTTCACATACCTCTTCGAGAATTTCCGGATCCTTCCGGATATTCGCCTGTGCCAGACGCTGCTGCAGGTAAGTATAGATCCGGTCATAATCCTCAGAAACCGGATATTTCGTATCCAGTGTACTCTGCAGGTAATTAATGATATTCTCTACCTTCACAATATTAATATGGCTCTTCTCAATATCCTTCTTCTCAATTGCCATAATGGCAATGTTACAGAACTTAATGGCGCCCTCATAGAGCATCAGTGTCAGCTCTGCCGGCGATGCCGTCAGAACCTTACTGTTATTATACTGTGCATACGCTGCCGGTATTGCCATATCATGAACCTCCCAGTAATCCTGTGATCGCACTTGCATTGGACTGCATCTTTGCAAGAGCAGTTTCCATCTTACTAAACTTGCTGTACCACTTATCTTCGTAAGCATTCAGCTTCTTTTCCATTTCGGCAATCTTCGTGGTGTAGTCTGAATAGTCGGACTTCATCTTCTTGTCATCATAGAAGCTGCCATAGCTTCGGTAGCCCTCTACTGGCTTGGAAAGACCATCCATCGCAGAATACAGTTCCTTATGTAAGCTGCTGAAGAAGGATACGACGGTATCCGGATCGGAAGCGATCATGGATTTCAGCTTATCGGCATTGCCGGAGGTATTCTCATCATCCGGATCTCCATCGATGTGATAAGCATTCTTCTCATTCTCTGCTGCCGTAAAATAGCTCAGTGTATCAATTCCGAAATCACTTAAGTGCATCTGCTTGCCATCTACCGTTGTTCCACTGCTCATTACAGAGGTAAGCTTGCTGCGGATAGTGGAAAGTGTAGAATCCCTGCGAAGCAGGGAATCTTTGATTTTCTTCTCATACTTCTCTACCTCTGTATCAGACATGGCATCCTTTTCATCATCGGTAAGAGGTTCATACTTGGATGCAGAAGCCGCATTGTAGAGCTTATCCATCTCATTCATGATGGAATTGTACTCCTTGAGGAAGCCCTTGATCATATCATAGATTCCATCGGTATCATCCTGTGTGGTAATGGTAACTGCTTCCCCTGCCTTGGTCTCGCTGAGTGCAGTAAAGGTCAGTCCGTTAATTTCAAACACATTGGTATTGTTGGTAAATGTCGCACCGTTTAACTCGATCTTTGCATCCTGTCCGTCGATCTTCTTCGCATACCCCTCTGCTGTCGGATCTCCGTCCGGATTAAGCTGAATCCCCAGTGCCTTTAACGCTGCCTGTCCGTTGCTTCCTGCTGCTGTAATGCTGAAGTCATTGGACGCACCGGAGGTCTTGGCACTGATAAAGAGCCGCTGCTGCTTCTCATCGAAGTTTGCATTGAGTCCTGCTTCCTTAAGCTTCGTCAATACATCTGAAATTGTGGTATCTGCCGTCACATCCAGGGTGAGATCCTTATCTCCGGCCTTAATGCTGATCTGTCCGCCATTCCCGATGCCATCACTGCCGGCAAGATCACTTAACCTGGACAGTGCGGTAAGGCTTCCGCTGCCGGATGCTTTTATCTGTGCACCGGTTAAATAACCGGTCTTTGCAAGCTGCTTTACCTCAAGGGACTGTACACCGTTTACCGCATTCTCACCTGTAATCACGCTGACAGCACTGCTGTTCGACACTGCGGTTGTCTTCTTCATATAAGAAGAAGCAAAGCGCATATTACTGATGTACTTGCTCTGAAGGTTCTTAAGCTTCGTATTTAAATCCTTCCAGGCATCCTGCTTCCACTCCAGCTTGGTCTGCTTCTTTTTAACATCATCGACCTTCGTTCTCTTGGCAGAAACGAGCTCCTGGATGATACTTTCGGTATCCATTCCGGAATACATTCCGGTCATACGCATTGCCATATTCGATTCCTCCTGCCTGTTATCTCTTCTCGTCTACGAGGATTCCTGCCAGTTCCCATACCTTGGCAATCATGTCAAGGGTCTTCTCCGGCGGAAGCTCTTTAATTACTTTATGGGTATCCTTATCTACAATCTTGATCGTAACACGGTTCGTTGCCTCATGAATTCCGAATACTGCTTCGGAATGGGACATGTTCTTATTGAGCTGTTCGACAGCCTTCCTGATCTGTTCATTACTTGCTGTCTGCTGTTCGGAAGTACCCTGATTATTGGTCTCGGTTCCCTGTCCGTTCTTCTCATCAACTTCCTTGATCTTCGCTGTCGTCGGATCAAAATTAACTGTCTGTTCTACCGTAGTTGAAACGTCCGTGTTTTCTGCGGTTTTATGTACAGGTCTTGCCTGCTGTGTATTCTGTGCCTGATAAGTCATGGCACTGCTTAGTGGTTCAATTGCCATTGTGTACACCTCCCTGTGCTTCCCTGATGTCTGTTCGACATGGTCACAATCTCATATTTAACGGTTTCTTGTAGTTTATATCGGTTTTTGGTTATAAAAGATTAACCCCCTGCAGAAATTTTTCACTCAGCTCTCAATTGTTCACTCAGCCTCCCCCAACTCAATACCTCAATTGCCACCTTTTTCTCCCTGACCTTCTCTACAAGAGCCGGATCACAGCCTGCTATGGAGCAGATTTCTGCCAGGTCGTAATTTTTATTCAACATCATTTCGATTGTATAACACTGCTGCGCTCTCCTCCCCTCCTGCCTTCCTTCTCTTTTTCCTTCATTAATAAAATCCTCTCTTAATTCCTGTAAGGCCTGACACATATCATATCGCTCCTCTCCGCTTTCGTTCATGATTTTATATGTTGCTTTATGACTGTTCTTAAGATATTCCCGTCCTGTCATAATCCTTATTGCATCCCATGTTTCTTCTGATAAATGGGCATATCTTTCATCTTTTGCTAAACTCAGAAACTTTTCTTTATCTTTTCTATAGCTCATTGCCCGAAACAATTCTCTAAGTTCTGTATGAAACTCTTCAAAGTCACTTTGCTCATTCACACAAAACAGACGCAGAGAATAATCTGCAAAACATTTTTGAAGCAACTCATTCTCACCAAATTCCATCATATCCGATAATTGTCTTGGTCCATCCCACGGTTCTGTTCCAGTATAAAGGCAGATCGTGTACACCGGCTGCAAGCGATCCGTCTTAAAAATCCCGGATAACTTCTCTGCATAGGTAATAATCGTCATCACATATTTACCAGACTCTTTCATTTGCTTCCGCAATGCTTGAAATTGCTGCTTCTTTTCCCTTAACTGCCGATTATACTCTGCCACATCATAATCCATACATCGAACCGGCATGCTATAGTCTATGTAACTCTGATTTTCTACCGCTAATACCTGCAAGGTTGCACCGGTCCTTAGTTTCATTTTCACATCCCTCAGAAGCTGTGTCTTCTTATTTCTCCCTGCTCTCCGGAAAGGACTCGCACTCTCTACCTCGATAGTCTTTCCCTGCGCTCCATCCAAAATCTGGAGCTGTACATGCTCTGCATTGTCTTCCTCTTCCTCTGTCCGTGCTACTGTATATGTTTCCGACGCTTCCGTCAGATCCTCTGCTCGAATCACAGTCTGCCCATCAAAGCAGCATCCATTAAACAGATCTGCAAAGTACTCCTTATTCTGCAGATATTCTTTCATACAATAATCGAATTTTCCCATAAACAACCTCCTTTTCACAGAGAATTCTTCTATGGGCATAAAAATCCTCTGCCTGTTCAATTTAATTCGTTGGAATCAAAGCATGGATTTTCTGATCTGTGAGAATGCCAGAGACAAGGGCCAAAACCCTCTTAGTTACAGAATCAATTTCAATACATATTCTGTAAATAGAAAACTTCTATGCTTTACAGAAATTTTAGCATAGAAGTTTTAAACCTGCAATCTTCAATTTTGCAAAAAAATTTATTTTACATCGTCATATGTATTTCAAATTTCTATTCTTATCCTCTTCCCTAATCCTTAATCTGTCTTCCCTCATGATCCAGGTGATAATGATCCCTGTAAATCAGTTCTGACAGCGGCACAAAGGTATATCCCTGGTCCTTCAGGTTCTGAATCAGCTTATCCAGCGCCTCAGATGTGAATTTCGCTCCATTATGGCACAAAATAATTGATCCGCTTCCCAGATGCTTATGTCCGGTAACCGTTTTAATAATAGAATCCACTCCGTAATCCTTCCAGTCCAGGGAATCCACATCCCATTGAATCGGGTAATATCCGCACTCTCTTGCGACCTTGATTACCGCATTATCATAGTCGCCATACGGCGGGCGGAACAGGAACATTTCATACCCGGTCAGCTCCCGGACCTTTTCATGAACCTTCATCAGCTCTTCTTTCTTTTCCGCATCGGAAATCTGACTCATATTCTTATGGTTTTCGCTGTGGTTTCCCAGATCATGCCCATCCGCAAGGATGGCTCTGACATCCTCCGGATAGCTCTCTACCCAGCCGCCTGTCATAAAAAAGGTCACTTTCACATTATTCTTTTTGAGGATTTCGAGAATTTTCTTCGTATCCTCGTTTCCCCATGCTGCATCAAAGGTGAGTGCAATCTTCTTTCCACCCGCTTCATCTGTTTTTACACAGTAAATCGGCAGCTCACGGTTTCCAACCGTGTTGCTTGCATGCACGCTGTCTCCCCAGAACACCACCGCTCCACGCAGAAGTGCGGCGGCGACAAGCAGAAATGCCGTATTCCGCAAAAGCAGCATGCAGACTCTTTTCTGATAATCCGGACGCTTCTCCCCATCTTGTCTTTTCCACTCTTCCTTCCAATGCACATGCAGACCATCCGTCAGATTTTTTCCCGTATGTTTCCATTTTTCTATGTATTTGCTCATAAGAAATCCCGGTATATTTTTTATACAAAATATGCCGGGAGCTCTTGTCCTTATGCCAGATCAATGTATGATAAGGACTATTTCTGTTACGTTTGTGATCCACAATTTGGGTACCGGCTCTCATGCTTTCCAGGCAGCTTCTTTATCATATTACAATGACAGCGATCTGCGATCTCATTCCATTCACAGAAATACCGCAGCCAGAAGCGGCATGGTGATCACGGAAAGCACCGTGGTAAGCGCCACACCACGGGAAGCAGTTTCATAATCTCCACCATACTGCTGAGCAAGCATTGCAGTCATGCTTCCTACCGGAGTCGCCATCATCACAAGGCACACACCCCGCAAAATTTCCTGCTCTGCCACACGATTCACCATGATCATCCAGACAGCCGGAAGAAGCAACAGCTTCACCAGCGAAAACAGTAACAGCTTCTTATCCAGAAACAGCTCCTTTAACGGCATTTGTGCAAGGGATGCTCCGATAATCATCATACTTAACGGAGCGGTGAGATTCCCCAGATTCGTAATGAATGCCTGTAAAAAGGAAGGAACAGGAGTCTGCAGAAAGTAAAGCAGCATTGCTGCGATACAGGCAATCACTCCGATATTGAAGATCTTCTTCACGATTTCTACTGTTCCCTGCAGCTTTCCCTGTTGTTCACTGCCATTTTCTATATTTTCAGACTTCCCATTCACAGCCGCTGTTATGCCTTGCGCATCCTGCCGTTCCCCTGTCTTTCCATTCGGCTCTGCTTTCACATCCACCTCTGCGTTCACATCCGGCTCTGCCTTCACATCCACCTCTGCGTTCACATCCTGCTCTGCTTTCACATCTACCTCTGCTTTCACATCCGGCCCTGCGTTCACATCCTGCTCTGTCTTCACATCCACCTCTGCATTCACATCCTGCTCTGTCTTCGCACAGGCACCCGGCTTTCTTGTCAGCACCGCCACTCCATAGGTATAAATCAGAATATTAAATGGAATCTGAAAGACCGCTCCATACAAAAGTGCTCCATTGCCGTACATCGCAGCCAGTACCGGGAATCCCATAAAGCCAATGTTTGCAAAAACCGTCATCGCTGCATAAGCTCCACGACTCTCCTTCTGTATGCACAGGATTCTCGGAAGAAGCTGTGCCACAACAAGCAAAAAGGCATACATCATGACCACGATTGCAAGCGTCTGTACCAGCTCCTTTCCCTGCATCTGCTGATCCGTCAGTGCACTGCTTAAAATCATACAGGGATTGGCCACATTCACTACAATCGCCGAAACCTTTCTGCTCACCTCTTCCGTGAGAATCTGCTTTCGATAACATAAATATCCGACCGCCATCATCAGAAACATCACGATCATCTGTTGCAGCATCACCATACCAGAACCCTCACATTCACTTTACCTTTCCTGCTTATCCCTTTCTCACCCTCATAGGCAAACTTCCCATAGCCGCGGACGGTAATCTGATCCCCCTCCTTCAGCGCCCGGCTGTTATTCTCACACAGTCTTCCGTTGATAAATACCTTCTGCTCCCTGAACAGCTCATTACTTTCTGTCCGTGAAAGATGATACACCCCCGCAATCAGCGCATCGGTCCGTGCGGAGCTGATCTGGATGAGCTTTTCCTCCGGTTCCTTCTGCAAAAAGACCGGCGGCTCTTCGCAGACCGTACACTGCACACTTGTATGCCGGATCCGTGTAAGATTTTCGGTAATATATTCTGCCATGCTTTTCAGGCAGAACAGATACCCCGTCTTGTCCTCAATATAAATATCTCCCAGCGTACTCCGTTCAATCCCAAGGTTCATGAGTGCCCCCAAAAAATCCCGGTGCGTCAGCGCATCTGCAAACTTATTCATTAACGGTGCCATTTTGATACAGCAGATCGGGAACTCCCATTCCTCACCGAACCGGATCACTGCCCTCTCACACCCTTCCTGACCTCCGAAAACGCAGTGCGGTACATACGAAAAGTCCATGGAATAAAAAACGGACTGCTCCGGCAGACTTAAGAACCCGGTGAACGTTGCTATATGACTCTGGTCCGCTTTCTGCGCCAGATCGGTAAAATGCTTCCTCAATATCTGATCTTCTTCGTTTTTCAATGAATTTCCTCTTTCTTTTGTTGCTCTTCTTTATTCTGTGCTATACTATATCCATTGGAGAAACAGGTAATATTCCTTTCTCCAAAGCCCATTGTACCATAAATGAGGCCAAATCTGAATCATTACCAAATTAACCATTTGCAATAAGGAAAGGATGGATACTATGGATTTCAAGGATGCGCTGCGAAGCATCATTAAGCCGCATAACGAAGACCCCCTAGAGCGTCTTACAACTCCCTTTGGAGAGGCGCTTTCAAAGGATAAGGTACTTACAGAATACCCGCGCCCCCAGTTTGAGCGCCCATCCTATATTAACCTGAACGGCTTATGGGACTATGCTATCCAGCCGAAAAAGGGCTTCCCCGACCGCTACGACGGGCAGATTCTCGTCCCTTTTTCTCCGGAAGCGATCCTGTCGGGTGTGGAACGCCAGCTGCAGCCGGGGGAATACCTCTGGTACCGCCGTCTGCTCCCGGTTGACGAGATGGATCTCTTTAATGACAGCCGTCTGATCCTGCATTTCGGTGCGATCGACTACGAAGCCGATATTTTTCTCAACGGAAACAAAGTAACGTCCCACCGCGGCGGATATCTTCCCATCGACTGCGACATCACGGATTTTCTGGAAAAAGGAGAAAATGAGCTGACGGTACGTGTCAGCGACCCCAGTGATGCAGGCTTCCAGAGCCGCGGCAAACAGATTTTAAAGCGTGGAGGCATCTTTTATACGGCACAGAGCGGCATCTGGCAGACCGTCTGGATGGAATGGATCCCTGCCACCCATATTGAACATATTACCATAGAACCGGACTTTGACCGGCAGGAGGTATTTATCGAGGTCGATACGGCTCTGTGTGATGCACTTCCGATGCTGCGCATCTGTGTCATGACACCGGATGCAAAACAGGTATTGTTCCGGCAGTCCCTGACTCCGAAGAGTAATCTTGCCGATGTACACAGACATCATGCGCAGTCCCAGTCCTATGATTTTACGATTTCCATTCCGGATGAACTGTTTTTCCCATGGACTCCGGAAGCTCCGGCGCTTTACCCGGTAACGGTAACCTTAGGCAGGGATGAGGTGAAAACTTACTTTGCCCTGCGCACCTATACCATTGAATTATCGGAGGATAAACCGGTCTTCTGTCTCAATCACAAGCCCTGTTTCCTCATGGGTGTCCTGGATCAGGGCTACTGGTCGGATGGATTAATGACGGCCCCCTCCGATGAAGCATTGCTTTATGATATCACGACCATGAAAAAACTGGGCTTCAATATGATGCGTAAGCACTTGAAGGTAGAATCTGCAAGGTGGTATTACCACTGTGACCGCCTTGGCATGATCGTCTGCCAGGATATGATTAACGGCGGCGGTCAGTACCGGATGCCGTTTATCAACTATCTGCCCACGGTATGCCCTTCTCTGGCACGCCACATCTCGGATCAGGCTTACCATCTTTTTGCAAGAGAGGATGAAAATGCCCGTGACGAATGGGAAGAAGAGCTGGCCGATATGATTGATTACCTGAAATTCTTCCCCTCCATTGCCATCTGGTGTCCTTTTAACGAGGGCTGGGGACAGTTTGATTCGGTACGTATTGCAGAGTCCATCCGCGCACAGGATCCGACACGGCTCATCGACGCGGCAAGCGGCTGGTTCGATCAGGGTGCCGGAGACTTTATCAGCGTACACAATTACTTCCGGCGTCTTAAGGTTGCTGCCGGAGAATGGAAGAAGCATAAGAAAAGCCGGGCCTTCTTCCTGTCCGAGTATGGCGGCTTCGCCTGCCACATCGACGGACACAGCAGCGTGGAACGGATCTTCGGCTACAAGCGTTATGAGACAAAGGAAGAATTTTCAAAGGCTTATGATACTCTCATAAAAGAAGCCCTCCTCCCTCTGCGGGAACAGGGCTTAAGCGGTGCTGTTTATACTCAGGTATCGGATATTGAGGAGGAGGTCAATGGAATCCTCACCTACGACCGGAAGGTCGTGAAGCTCCAACTACCGGAGACTTTAAAAGAATCACGTTCAAAAGAGGAATCTTCAGAATCACAGCCTTCTGAATAGTTATCTTTAGAATAATTATCTTCAGATAGTAATCTTCAGAATGGTGATTTTCAAAACAGCAGCTGCATCACGCAGCTGCTGTTTTTTCTCCGTTCAATGTTCTCTCAAGCTTCCTTTTGACATAAAAGTATGCCGGAATAAGGAAGATATCTGCCATAATCCAGGCAAGCGGACTTGCAAAGCAGGCGCCGGTAAATCCAAATACCGGAACAATGAAAATACCCATCAGAGTTCTTGCTATCATCTCAAATACTCCGGACAGAATAGCAAAGGTGCTGAATCCCATTCCCTGAATCATATACCGGATGACATTCACGAAAACAAGCGGAATAAAGAATGCTGCATTGATTAGCAGGAACTCTCTTGAACTGTCAAGCAGTTCCTTACTCGCATCCGTTACAAAGAGTCCGCACAGTGTTCCACCTGCAAAGTACATGATAATAAATGCCACGATCGAATAAACAATACCGAAAATACTGCAGGCAAAGAGTCCCTTGCCAAGACGGTCCAGCTTCTTTGCTCCCACATTCTGGCCACCGTAGGTTGCCATTGTTGTTCCAAGTGCATCAAACGCACAGCAGAAGAACATACTGACCTTACTGCCGGCAGTAACTGCGGCAACGGCTGTAGCTCCAAGGGTATTCACGGAGGACTGTAAAATAACCGATCCGATTGCCGTGATGGAATACTGTAATCCCATCGGCACACCCATGGCACACAGCATACCGATATGAGGCATACTAAGCTTCCATTCGTCCTTTGTAATATGAAGGATCTCGAATTTCTTCATCATATAAATCAGGCAGAGAATGCCCGAAATCAGCTGAGAGGCAACGGTGGCAACCGCGGCTCCGGAAACACCCATATGCAGATTGATGATGCAGATCAGATCCAGCGCAATATTAATTGCTGAGGAAATAATCAGAAATACCAGCGGAATCTTGCTGTTTCCCATGGAACGCATGATACCGGACAAAATATTATAAAGGTAGGTTGCCGGAATTCCTAAAAATACGATAAAAATATACTGGTAAGAATACTCAAAAATGTCCTCCGGTGTCTTCATCCACATTAAGATATCACGACACAGAATACATACCACTACGGTAATCACCACAGACATGACAATTCCGAGCCACACACAGTTCGCCACATACCTGCGCATGTCCGAATAATCCTTTGCTCCAAAACGCTGTGCAATTGGAATGACACATCCGCCGCACACGCCCATTACAAATCCGACAATCAGGAAATTAATGCTTCCGGTTGCGCCAACACCCGCAAGAGCATTCATTCCCAGCGTTCTTCCCACAATAAAGGTATCTACCACACTGTAAAACTGCTGAAAAATAAATCCGATCAGCAGCGGCATGGAAAAGCTTAAAATCAACTTCATGGGAGATCCCACGGTCATATCCTTTGTTGCACTCTTTGCCATAATTTAACTCCTCTTAATTCTCCAAAATATTATCTGTATCCCAATTATGCGCTTGATTATTTTATTACGGCTTCTTTATATTTGCAAGTAAATTCCTGCCTGCACGTTTTCGGGGCTGTGAATCGTTACCGGAACGAAGTACGAGTGAACAGTATCAGTTTCATGCCGGGCAATGAACGTACAAAAGCGCAAATATACTATACCTGTAGTATACTTACGCTTTGTATGATTTCTAGTAAATTTTCATCTGATAACTGTACAAATCTACAATCTTTGCCTTCAATTATAACCGTTCGATGCCATTATGCAAACGGATTCTCAGACTTATAAAGCATTCCCTTCGGCTGGTTGAATCCGATATTCTTAACGCCTAAGAACTTGAATACTTCATACATTAACTTTCCGTAGTGACCAAATGCTACAGCTCCATGATGAGGGAATCTGCCTTCTACAAGTACGTGACGGTAGAAGCGTCCCATTTCAGGAATAGCGAAGATACCAATACCACCAAAGGATCTGGTCGGTACATCCAGAATTTCACCTTCTGCGATGTAGGAAACCAGTTCTCCATCGGAATTGCACTGCAGACGATAGAATGTAATATCGGATGCTGCAATATCACCCTCCAGAGTACCTCTTGTGAAGTCCGGTTCAGAACCGGCGGGCTCAAGAAGTCTGTGCTGGATAAGCTGGTATTTTACGGCTCTGGTGGAGCACATCTTGCATTCCGGTGTATTTCCACAATGGAATCCCATAAAGGTATCGGTTAATGCATAATTATATTTGCCAACGATGTCTTCATCATAAATGTACTTCGGTACGGAGTTGTTGATGTCAAGCAGGGTAACTGCATCTTCGGATACGCAAAGTCCGATGTACTCGCTTAATGCTCCGTAAATATCTACTTCACAGGATACCGGAATACCACGGGAAGCCAAACGGCTGTTTACATAGCAGGGCTCAAAACCAAACTGTGAAGGGAACGCAGGCCAGCACTTGTCAGCAAATGCAACATACTTTCTTGCTCCCTTGTGGTTCTCTGCCCAGTCAAGTAAGGTAAGCTCGAACTGAGCCATCTTGACATTGAGGTCTTCATAGTAGCAGCCTTCGCCCATTTCCTTAGCCATGTCTGCACATACTTCCGGAATACGGGGATCGTTCTCATGCTCCTTGAAAGAAACAAGAAGGTCAAGCTCAGAGTTCTCTTCGATCTCTACGCCAAGCTCATATAAGCCCTTGATCGGTGCATTACATGCGAAGAAGTCCTGCGGACGGGGACCAAAGGTAATAATCTTAAGGTTCTTAACACCGATGATGGCACGTGCAACCGGTACGAAATCACCGATCATCTTTGCAATGTCATCTGCGGTTCCAACCGGATACTCCGGAATATATCCCTTAAGATGACGCATACCAAGGTTGTAAGAGCAGTTCAGCATGCCACAGTATGCATCGCCTCTTCCGTTGATCATGTCGCCGTCGCCTTCTGCTGCTGCAACGAACATGCAGGGGCCGTCAAAGTTCTTTGCAATCAGGGTTTCCGGTGTTTCCGGTCCGAAGTTTCCTAAGAATACAACAAGTGCATTACACTCTGCCTTCTTCACATCCTCAACAGCCTTCAGCATATCCTGTTCGTTCTCAACCGTTACCGGGCACTCATATAAGTCGCCCTTGTATGCTGCCTTGATTGCCGCACGTCTCTTCTGGGATAATTCGATCGGGAAACAGTCACGGCTGACTGCCACGATACCAAGCTTTACTACTGGTAAATTGTTCATGTTTCTTTCCTCCATTTTCTTAATAAAATCATAACCGTTCTGCCGTGCCATTCATAAGCTGCCGGATTGTACACATCGGCTAAAAATATACATAATTTCTGCATAGCTAAACTGTTACATAAAATTATAGTAACGATTCAGATCCCCATTCGTAAAACCGCTGCTATACGCAGCTTAAGTTTTACTCATGTGGTTACTTCGCCATATAAATTATGTCAAATGTCCTTACGAATGCATGCATTCGACGTCCATATTGTCATAATTTGCATGGCTCTGAATAGTTACAAATTATAAAGATAAGTTCTCTCCAACAAGTCCCATCGGGCTTCCTTCCGGAAGTCCTCCTTCGGGATGTCCGAGAAGCCACTTATTTACTGCAGTTAAATGACCGTCTTCTCCATCGGCATGTTTGGACTTCAGATCATAGTTGGTGCCCTTCGGAAGTACAATCGCTACCTTAAAGCCGTTGCCATCCACGCCACACGGTGCATAATGCAGTGTGGTTGCAAATACTTCCACGCCGGTTCCCTTCGGTACAAGGAATGCTTCTACTCTGGATGTGTCGTAGGTGAAATCTGCTGTAATATCTGCTTCCAGGCCAAGCATTAAAATTGCATCGGTTGCTGCCACATTGATCTCGGAATCACGATGATATTCCAGTGCATTCAGCATATGATTGTGGCCATTGCAGTAACCGATCTGGATCGGCATTTCCCCATAGGTCTTTGTGGACAACTCCTGCATCACGGGAAGTGCTTCCAGTGCCTCACAGCCCGGAACATATTCCACGCCCTCCGGTAACGGAGTCTTCTCTTCCAATGCTTTCACAAGCTCTGTGAAATCCACATTGGAGATCACTTTGCCATATTTCTTAAAACGTTCATCGGTAACCTGATAAATCTGCATCTTCTTTTCCTCCTGATAAAATTGTCAAAACCTTATTATATAAGATCACTTCTGTTCTTACTTAATAATATCAAAAACGGGCTTGCAGGCAGGATAAATCTCCCTGAACTGCTGATAACGCTCTTCGTATCTTGCTACGAGCTTTTCATCCGGCTCTACGGTATCAATGATCTTCACAATCTTTGCGGCTGCTGCTTCCACGCTTTCAAATTCACCGCAGGCAACAGCTGCCAGCATTGCACCGCCAAGGGCAGGTCCTTCCTCACTCTCGATCACATCTACCTTTAAGTTCAGAATATTCGCAATCATCTTTTTCCAGAGAGGGCTCTTCGCTCCACCACCACAGATCTTGGTGCGTTCAATCCTGATTCCGAGTGACTTTGCAACCTCGAAGGAATCACGGAGTGCAAAGGCTACGCCTTCCAGAACAGCCTGTGTCATATCCGCACGGGTGCTGTCCATGGTAAGTCCGATAAATGTGCCTCTGGCATTCGGGTTATTATGGGGAGAACGCTCTCCCATCAGATAAGGCAGGAAATAGACATGATTCTCACCAAGCCTGTCATCCGTAATCGGCTCCTGCTCCTTCGCATACTCCTTCGTTCCGATAATTTCTTCCATCCACCACTTATTGCAGGAAGCAGCGCTCAGCATACATCCCATCAGATGGTAGTGACCGTCTGCATGTGCAAAGGCATGAAGGGCGTTGTTCTTATCCACACCGAACTTGTCAGAGGAAATAAAAATCGTTCCACTGGTTCCGAGAGAAATGTTACACATTCCATCTCCAACAGTTCCGGTTCCGACAGCTGCTGCCGCATTATCACCGGCACCTGCTGCCACCTTAACTGTTGCAGAGACACCCAGCTCCTTCGCAACCTCTTCCGTAACACATCCGACACATTCATAGCTTTCATAAAGCTTCGGAAGCATTTCTTCGGAAATACCGCAGATTTCACACATTTCCTTAGACCACTTACGGTTCTTCACATCCAGAAGAAGCATGCCTGAGGCATCGGATACATCCGTACAGTGTACTCCGGTCAGCTTATATGCAATATAATCCTTCGGAAGCATGATCTTCTTAATCTTCTTAAAGTTCTCAGGCTCCTTGTTCTTTACCCACAGGATCTTCGGTGCGGTAAAGCCGGTAAAGGAAATATTCGCAGTATATTCGGAAAGCTTATCCTTTCCGATTACATTATTCAGATAATCACATTCTTCATAGGTTCTTCCATCGTTCCATAAAATTGCGGGACGGATCACCTGATCCTGATCATCCAAAATGACAAGCCCATGCATCTGTCCGCCAAAGCTGATTCCGGCAATCTGGCTCTTATCTGCTTCTGCAATCAGTTCCTTAATACCTGCCATGGTCTGCTCATACCAGTCCTCCGGCTTCTGTTCCGACCAGCCCGGATGCGGGAAATACAGCGGATATTCTTTGGATACGATTTTGTGAATCCTGCCTTCTCCATCCATCAGAAGCAGCTTCACGGCACTGGTTCCTAAATCTACCCCTATGTATAACATCATAACCCTCCTTATTGTTCTGAATCGTTATCATTTTAAGACTCTTTACAAATCCTGTGTTTATGTTAAACACGTGTTAAATTTATGATTCAATCGTATCATTTTCCCATTTTCCTGTCAATAAATACCGATCGAAAATACATCCAAAAATACAGCATTCTTTTAATGCAAATTGCCGAAAGTTCCTATCGGAAGTAGGACAGATTACTGCTCATCACCACTTCCAGCTTGGAGTAGTGCTTCTTCTCGGGAAGCTGCTTCCCATAGCACATTTCCTCAAATAAAAGCTTCATCCCTTCATATGCCTGCTTGTTCAGATCCTGATAGACCACGGCATCGATCAGCGAATCCTGTACATCCTCCATAATCTCCGGATAAAGGTCAAATCCGGTAAGCCGCAGGTCTTCTCTTCCTTCTTCCCTAAGCACGTCTGCCACCACATCAAGGCGGTAGGTCAGATCGAAAATCCCGGCAAGATCCTTATGCTTTGCTATCGCGCCTTTCACTTCCCGCCGGATCTCCTCCTCCTCGGTAAGTCCATGCAACACCGGAAGAATCTCACAGGACGGAAACTCCTGCATCTTCGTAAGAAATGCATTCAGACGACTCTGAATGTCCCTATTCGTCAGATACTCCTCCGTCACCGGAACAAAAATGCTGCCTCCCTGCGGAAGCATTTTGCCAAGAAGCTCTGCTGCCAGCACACCGCTTTGGTAGTAGTCCACACCAACATAGTGATTCCCGGTATTTTCCTGAAGATCCCGGCTCAAAAGCACAACCAGACACTTCAGCTTCTTAAGGTTTTCCAGAATCCGGCGGATCACTTCCGTATCCGAAAAGGCAAGCACAAAGCTTCTCACGCCTTCTCTCAGCATCTGATCCACCGCTGCCATCTGCTGCATCGGGTTGTGCACATCAAATTCCGAAATCAGGATATTCAATCCGTCATCTCCAAATTCACGGATTGCACGGTCAAGACCTTTGCGCACCTCCGGCGAAAAATATGCCGAGCTCCTGGAACGGAAGCCTACATAACCAATTGTATACTGCCGGTTCATTGCAAGATTTCTGGCATTTTTATTCTCTACATAGTGATACTTCTCAAGAGCCTGCTCTACCTTTTCCCTTGTTTTATCACTGACAACTCCTTTATTCCGGATCACCTTATAGATCGTTGTTCTGGAAATCCCGATGATTTCAGAGATTTCCTCAAGCGTCATCCTGCGGTCACTGTTCCCTCCGGATTTACTTTCGATTATTACTTCTGTGTCCACCGTATTCTCCTACATCTGCTTTCTGACTACCAGATATTCGTCTCCCGGGACATAATACGGACAATCCCGGTACTCATCTGCTAAGAATCTTGCCATTTCATCTTCGTCCAGATCCATTTCGCAGGTATAGCATTCATAATCCTCGTCGTATACATAATTGTTACACTGCTCACAATTTCCTTGTGGACGCTGTCTGTTCTTCGTTTTATTCATAAAATTCCTCTGTTACCTATCTGGTATTTCTGCGATCCAGCTTCTTAGACAGAATCATTCCGACCACCTGTAAAATCTGTACCAGCAAGACAAGCAGTACTACCGCAATAATCATAATATCTGCCTGATAACGGTAATATCCGTAGCGCATCGCAATATCACCAAGACCACCGCCGCCGATGGTTCCTGCCATTGCAGAATATCCAAGGATTGTTCCGAGTGCAATCGTTGCTCCGACGATCAGGGAGGTTCTTGCCTCTGCAAGCAATACCTTCCAGATGATTGTCCAAAGACTTGCACCCATACTCTGTGCCGCCTCAATTACTCCGTGATCCACCTCCAAAAGGGAGGATTCCACCATACGCGCAATAAACGGTGCCGCTGCAAGGGCAAGCGGTACGATGGTCGCTGTGGTTCCGTAGGTTTTGCCTACCAGAATACGGGTAAACGGCATAATCAGGATCATTAAAATCAGGAACGGAATACTTCTTGTGATATTGACGATCACGTCCAGTATCCGGTAAACCACCTGATTCGGGCGAAGCCCCTTCGGTGCCGTTACAACTAAAATAATTCCCATAGGAAGTCCTAAAATATATCCAAACAAGGTTGACATCAATGTCATATACAGGGTTGCCCCGGTACCTTCTGCCATCATGGCAAGTGTCTGACTATCCAACATAATGATCAAGCTCCTCTACTTCTAAATTTCGATCCTTCAGATATTGGATCATCTTCTGTGCAACCGTTGTGTCCTCCGGAAGCTGCAGAATCATCTGTCCATGCGCCACACCATTAATATCCTTGGTGTCCGCCAGCAGGATATTCACCGGCATCCGGTGTGCCAGCACCATATTGGCGATGACCGGTTCAAAGGAAGAATTGCTCTTAAATACAATACGGATGCAATGCTGTCCCTTCATTTCATCATAATGGTTATCGTCATCCATCAGAACCAGCTTTCTGGCTGCCTTGCTCTTCGGGTGGGTAAAGACCTCTTCTACGGTACCGGATTCTGCAAGTTCACCATGATCGATAATTGCTACGTGCGTTCCGATCTCCTGCACAACTGCCATCTCATGCGTAATAATTACAATGGTAATACCATATTTCTGATTGATCTCTTTTAACAAAGCAAGAATCGACTTCGTGGTAGTCGGATCCAGTGCACTTGTTGCCTCATCGCAAAGAAGAATCTTCGGATTGGTGGCCAATGCTCTTGCAATCGCCACACGCTGCTTCTGTCCACCGGACAGCTGTGCCGGATAAGCATTTTCCTTTTCGGAAAGATCGACAATCTTCAGCAGCTCCCTGGCACGCTCCTTTGCTTTTTTCTTGTCTGCTCCGACAATTTCAAGCGGGAAGCAGATATTATCAATGACCGTTCTCTGCATCAGAAGATTAAAATGCTGGAAGATCATGGCTATCTGTGTACGCATCTGACGCAGCTCCTTATCCTTCAGGGCTGCAAGATCCTTCCCCTCCACAACAACCGTACCGGTTGTCGGTCTCTCAAGGAAATTCAGGCAGCGGACCAGTGTGGATTTGCCGGCGCCACTCATACCGATAATTCCATAAATCTCTCCCTTATGAATTTCCAGATTGATCCCCTTCAATGCCTCGACATTCTGATCCTTTCCGGAGAATATCTTCGTCACATTCTTAATTTCAATTATTGTTTCCATTGTACTCCTCATTTTTGTAACAGCTTAGCCCTGCCCGTTTATTTCTGCAGGGCTGAGCATTTACCTCATTTTATCCTGTGGCCGCATCAGATTCCCTTTTCATTCCCATGAACCATTGCCTTATAAGGCTTCAAAAAGAGACCACACTATGCGTATCATAACACAAAGTGTAGTCTCTTTCAATTCATCGTGAACTTTTACTCCGCTTTTTATCGTGAACTTTTATTCCGGCTTTTACTCCAGATTCACTTTTTTCTTAAGGATCAGCAGACTGCCCACATACATCACGACTCCAATCACAATCTGCATCAGAAGCGATACTGCCATGACCTGGTTTAAGAAGCTGAAAAAATAATCGTCTTGCAGCAATCCAATCCGCTCTGCACTGGTCATAAAGATAATCATAGCTGCCTGTGTTACAATCTGCACTGCACCGGTAACTCCCACATATACCAGAATTGCTCCCGCAACGCGGTGGCGTGCCCAGAGCTGTCCGATATTCACCGATCCCATATAAAGAAGAGACTTGGATACTGTACCGACCAGGATCAGGATAATCGTAAGTACCATAAAAAGCTCCCAGCCGGTTGCATATTCCGAATTTAAAATGTCCTGCATCTCCATGAGCACTTCCTGAAAGCTCTCAAACAGACTCCGGTAACCGACCTCTCTCAAGACAATAAATGCTGCAAAAAGCATGATGTTAAACACAATACAGATAACTGACAGCAATTCCCAGATGCTGAAATTGATCATTTTACTAAGTAAAAGCTGATTCGGGGTTACCGGCAGTGTATGTGTCAGATAGCCTTCATTGCTGTACATACTCCGGTAGTATCGTACTGCCAGATAAATCGATGTTCCAACTCCGCAGCACATCAATGCACCGTAAAAAAGTAAAATTGTTGCACTAAAAATTACATCTGCACCCCACCAGTCCATCAGATCCCAGACAGGGGATGCACAGAAAAGTCCGAAAATTGTTGCTGCCGCAAATACCACACCGATTAAAACGGTAGGAATTTTCCATGTGGACAGCCATTCCTGCTTCATTAATTTTCCTAACATGCGAACACCTCCCTGAAATACTGATCCACGGACTTTCCCTTGACCTCACGGATATTTTCTACCGTATCAGTGAGAAGGACCCTGCCGTCACGAATGAAAACAACATCATCCAGTACATTCTCTACATCCGTAATCAGATGTGTGGAAATAATAATAGACGCCTGTTCATTGTAATTGCTGATGACGGTTCTTAAGATATAATCGCGGGCCGCCGGATCCACACCTGCAATCGGTTCATCCAGCAGATAAAGTCTGGCATCACGGCTCATGACCATAATGAGCTGTACCTTTTCCTTTGTACCCTTGGAAAGCGTCTTTAACGGTGCATTCGGATCAATCTGCAGATTATTCAGCATCTGCATTGCCCTCTCCGGACGGAAGTCCGCATAAAAGTCCTTAAAATATGCAATCAGCTGTGAAACCTTCATGCTTTCCCTGAAATAGGTTCTCTCCGGCAGATACGAAACCTCTGCCTTGGTAACAGGTCCCGGAGCATTGCCATTAATCCGGATCGTTCCCTGATCCGGTACAAGCAGCCCGCTTAACATCTTAATTAATGTGGTCTTCCCACTTCCGTTTGGTCCCAAAAGACCTACAATACGTCCTGATGGAATCATCAGGTTCATATGATTCACTGCGACCTTTTTTCGTTCATAAACCTTGGTCAGATCACAGATCTGTACTAATTCGTTCATATTTCTCCCTCCTGCTGTCCAAACAGCTCATAATCCGATATTCTATATGTCTTGTACTTTGCTTCCTGTACTTTGTGTTTTGCTTCCTGTGTTTTATGTTTTGTTTCTTTATCCCTTGCTGCCTGTACTTTGTTCCTTTTTATGGATGATCTTCCGTCCGGCCTTCTGTCTGGTTTTCCGTCCGGCTTATGATTCACTTTCTTTGAGAATCTGCATAATTTCTTTCTTATCAAATCCCATGTCCTTCATCTTATTGATGAATTCCTGAACCTGACCTCTTGCAATTTCATCACGCATCTTCTGAATCAGCTCCATGTCATCCGTCACCGTCCTTCCACTCGTTCTCTGTGTCAGTATTAATCCACTCCGCTCTAACTCTGACAACGCCTTCTGCATTGTGTTTGGATTCACGCCAGCATCTGCTGCCAGTTCCCTGACGCTGGGAATCTTATCTCCCGGCTGATACTTTCCGGAAATGATCTGCATCTGAATGATTTCCAGAATCTGCGCGTAAATCGGTCTGTCTGAATCCAGTTTCCACGCCATACGCCTCTTCCTTTCTGTTTCGTCAGTACAGTCCTGCTCTTAGAAGGACCGCCGTCCTCCTATCGATAACTATATAGACTTTACTGCTGTTATTTTACACTGTTGCTATTTTGTGTCGTTGTATTACTTAATTAATACAATATAACTATTTTTTGGTTTTGTCAATAACTTTTTAATCTTCTTTATATTGATTATTTGATCTCCTGATTCTCTGTCACCATTTTGGATATATTCCTAAAATTATCACTCAATATGTCCAAAACCTAACGCCCTTTGAGGAATCCTTTCAAATTTTCTGTTCTATTTTGGACATAATGAGAGCAAATAAGAAAAAAACATCCAAAATTTTTCATTTTTACAGATTTCATAGAAAAATGAAATAAAAAATTGGACATACCACACCTTTCAACGGCGAAATATGTCCAATTTGCTCTGTCTATTCAATACTTCAGTTATATTGTTGACTATGTCTGCTCAATACTTCAGCAAAACCATCTTCATATCCACATCTCACAATTCACAACTCACAACTCTTTACTCGTATCACGCATCCCACATCTCACAATTCTTTACTTGCATCACTCATCTCACAACTCTTTACACACATCATGTCTCGGAGAGCACCGACACCAGGGCACCAATCATAATGGCAAAGTCCCCAATATTAAACACGATCTTCCGAAAGGCTTCCCATGGTACATTGAAGCTCACATAATCCACCACATATTTGCGTTTGAGACGGTCATAGGTGTTACTGAACGCTCCCCCAAGCAGCATCGTCAGACCCCAGCGCAGCATTCCCTTCCCAAGAAATAAAAAGGTTGAGATAAAGAGCAGTAAAGCAAAAACCGTCATTCCAACAGAAATTGCCGCAACAAGCTGTGGATTCTTCTCTCCAAGATTCAGAAATGCTCCCCTATTATGATATCTGCGAAACAGCAGCTTTCCCCTACAGATCGGTTCGCAGCAGTTCATCTCCTTCTTTTCCTCAATCTGCTTCTTAATATAAAGATCTGTTCCTGCAATTCCCGTGATTGCAAACAGATGGACAAATAATTTTCCTACCGGTCGTTTCATTGCATACCTCCCATATTGTTCACTCTGACTATTTTCATTATAAAGGTGATCAACATATCCTGCAACTATAACACGGGATAAATACAATGCAGAGTATCTACAACACAGGACATCTACATTGTAGGACAACCACAACACTGAATAATACAACACGCCCTACATTGTAGGACAACCACAACACTGAATAAATACAACACGCCCTACATTGTAGGACAACCACAACACTGAATAATACAACACGCCCTACCATGCAGGACACTCCCACCACCAGATAATGTAACAGCCCGGGGCGTTGCCCCGGGCTTTATTAAAGGAAGATTGTAACTATTCAGTACAGGTCGAAGCATTTACTGCTGAGACCGTAAGAAAATG
>ERZ791884.220-NODE-220-length-70633-cov-9.318640_pt1 | contig 70633 bp, 85 predicted proteins | sample MGYA00509941_ERZ791884 | MGnify/ENA primary metagenome ERZ791884 (study PRJEB30046, sample SAMN00792095) | human gut metagenome | study: EMG produced TPA metagenomics assembly of the A metagenome-wide association study of gut microbiota in type 2... | reverse complement strand
GGCAAATTAAAAGCCAATTTTAAAAATTCCCTAGAGGAAAATTTAAAATTGACTTTTGTTTTTACTTAAAATCATCAAAATGTATAAATTTTAATTTTTTCAAAAATTTAGTAAGATAGAAACATTTTCCTTGTTTAAACTATCAATTTATAGTAGAATGGGAAGTAGTTTTGGAGGTAATTATGATACAGACAAAAAATGTAACTTTACGTTTTGGAAAGCGTACTTTATTTGAAGATGTAAATATTAAGTTTACAGCTGGAAACTGTTATGGTTTAATTGGTGCCAATGGAGCTGGTAAAAGTACTTTTTTAAAACTTTTAAGTGGAGAAATAGAAACAACTAGTGGGGAAGTAATTGTTTCAAAAGGTGAAAGAATTTCAACATTAAAACAAAATCATTATGCTTATGAAGATTATACAGTAATGAATACTGTAATTATGGGAAATGCAAAACTTTATAACATTATGAAAGAAAAAGAGGAATTATATTCTCATACTGAGTTTACGGATGCAGATGGTATGCGTCTTGCTGAACTAGAAGGTGAGTTTATGGAATTAAATGGTTGGGAAGCAGAAAGTGAAGCAGGAGAGTTATTATCAAATTTAGGAATAGATGTATTACAGCATTATTCTCTAATGAGTGAAATTCCAGCTAAATTAAAAGTAAAAGTGTTACTTGCTCAAGCTTTATTTGGAAACCCTGATATTTTACTATTAGATGAACCTACCAATAACCTTGATATGGAAGCTATTAACTGGTTAGAAGAATTTTTAATTAATTATCAAAATACCGTAATTGTTGTTAGTCATGACCGTTATTTTTTAAATAAAGTTTGTACTCATATTGCTGATATTGATTATGGTAAAATTAAACTTTATATTGGAAACTATGACTTTTGGTATGAATCTAGTCAACTTGCATTAAAACAAATGAAAGAAGCAAATAAAAAGAAAGAAGAAAAAATAAAAGAACTACAAGATTTTATTGCTAGATTCTCTGCTAATGCTTCTAAAAGTAAACAAGCAACATCTCGTAAGAAAATGTTAGAAAAAATCGAACTAGATGAAATTATTCCATCATCAAGGAAGTATCCATATATTGATTTTAAACCAGAAAAACCATCTGGAAAAGAAATTCTAACAGTTAAGAATTTATGTAAGACAGTAGATGGCAAAAAGATATTAAATAAAGTATCATTTTCGGTATTAAAAGGAGATAAAATTGCTTTTGTAGGAAATAATGATATAGCTAAAACAATGTTATTTAAAATACTAATGGGAGAAGAAAAATTTGATTCAGGTGAAGTAATCTGGGGAAAAACTATTACGAAATCTTATTTTCCACAAGATAATTCAGCCTATTTTAAAGATGATATCAATATTATGGAGTGGATTGGTAGATACTATCATATTGATGATGAAACTGTATTAAGAGGATTTTTAGGTAGAATGTTATTTTCTGGTGAAGATGTATTTAAAAAAGTACCAGTTTTATCTGGTGGAGAAAAAGCTAGATGTATGTTATCAAAATGTATGTTAGAAGCAAGAAATATGTTAATATTAGATGAACCTACTGCTCACCTTGATCTAGAAAGTATAACCTCTTTAAATAATGGATTAATAAAATATGATTCAGAATTATTATTTGCATCTCATGACCATCAATTTGTATCAACAATAGCTAATCGTATCATTGAAATATTACCAACTGGGGTAATAGATAGAAGATTACCATATGATGAATATTTAGAAAATAAAGAAGTCAAAAAATTAAGAGAAGAAGCTAAATAAAGGTAAAATAGTATAAATGGAGTATAAAGATGGATAAAGAAATGTTAGAAAAGGTAAAAAGTAATTTCCTTTTAAAAGAAAAAAATTTAAGTAAATATGCTACTAGAAGTGGTGATGCTATTCGTTTAAAAGAAGAAGACTTAGTAAATGAGATAAGACCCAGTTTTTATCATGATACAGATCGTATTATTCATTCTATGTCTTATACTAGATACATGAATAAAACACAAGTATTTTCTTTTAATACTAATGACCATATTAGTAAACGTATTATTCATGTACAATTAGTTAGTAAAATAGCTCGTACCATTGGAAGAAGTCTAAATTTAAATGAAGATTTAATTGAAGCAATTGCGTTAGGTCATGATATAGGACATACTCCTTTAGGACACCCCGGCGAAGCTATTTTAAATGAAATCTCTATGCGTGAATTAGGTACTATGTTTAATCATAATATTCAAAGTGTTAGAAATTATTTAGTATTAGAAAATAATGGAAATGGAAATAACTTAACTGTACAAACATTAGATGGTATTATGTGTCACAATGGGGAAATGCCTTTAAATATCTATGAACCTATGCCTAAAACAAAGGAAGAATTTTTAGAAGAATATGAGAAATGTTATACCGATAAGGAAATATTAAAAAAAATAAGACCTATGACATTAGAAGGCTGTGTTGTTCGTATTAGTGATATTATAGGTTATATTGGTAGAGATATAGAAGATGCTATTCGTATTGGGGTATTAAAAAGAGAAGATGTTCCAGAAAATATTAAAAATGTTTTAGGAACTACAAACAAGGAAATTGTGAATACAATTATCCTAGATATAGTAGCAAATAGTTTTGATAAACCATATATTAAATTAAGTGATTCTATTTTTAAAGCTATTTTTGATTTAAAAGAATTTAATTATAAATATATTTATAGTAAGGCAAATACAGATAGTCAATTAGCATTATATAAAGATGGTATGAATATGTTATTTAAGAGATACCTACATGATATTGAAACAGAAAATAAAGAAAGTGATATTTATAAGACATTCTTAAATAATATGTCAGATGAATACTTAAAAGAAAATAGTCCTAAAAGAATGATTATAGATTATATTGCGGGCATGACAGATGAATATTTTTTAAACCTTATTCAAAAATAATGTTATTGGACTGTCAACAAAAAGTGATTGACATTTAGATGATTTTGTGCTAAAATTTTAAAAGTATTCGCAAGTGGAGGTGCGTGTGATGAGTGCTAAAAGTCCTGTTTATTTAACCCAAAAGGGATTAGATGAATTAAAATTAGAATTAGATGATTTAATTAATGTAAAAAGACCTGCAAATATTCAATCTATTAAAGAAGCTCGTGCATTAGGAGATTTATCTGAAAATGCTGATTATGATGCTGCTAGAAATGAACAAGCTGTTTTAGAAGGCAGAATTAAAAAGATTGAACAAATGCTAGAAAATTATGAAATTATTGAGGAAACTTCAAAAGATAAGGTTGGTCTTGGTAGTACAGTTTCTATTCGTTATATAGATGATGATGAAGATGATGAATATATGATTGTAGGTAGTCAAGAAGCTGATCCATTTGCTAGTAAGATTTCTAATGAAAGCCCAATTGCCAAAGCTTTAATGAATCATAAAGTTGGGGAAAAGGTAACAGTAGAAAGCCCAAATGGTAATTATCAAGTAGAAATTACAGAAATCAAGTAAGATAGTTTTTGCTATCTTTTTCTTGTTTATGAAAGAAAATTAGGTTATAATAAATAGCGTATTGGAGGAATTAATATGGCAAAAGAAAAAAACACAAGTAAAAAAGAGTTAACAGTAATAATTGAAGGTGTAGAATGGACTACAGCTATTGATAATGCTTTTAAAGAAAAAGTAAAAACAGTTACTGTTGATGGCTTTAGAAAAGGAAAATGTCCAAGAGATATTTTTGAAAAGAAATATGGAAAGGAAACTCTTTATATTGATGCTGCAGAAAAGTTATTACCAACTGCTTATGAAAGAGCTATGGAAGAAAATAAAGATGTTATTCCAGTAATACAACCTCGTGTAGATATCAAATCAATTGATGAAAATAAAGTAGAGTTTGTATTTACTATTATTACTCAACCTGAAGTAAATATTAAAAAATATAAAGGTTTAAAAGTAAAGAAAGATAAAGTAGAAGTAACAAAAGAAGAAATTGAGCATGAATTATCTCATCTTTTAGAAAAATATTCAGAATTAGTAGTAAAAGAAAATGGAACTGTTGAAAACGGTGATGTAGCTATTATTGATTTTGAAGGATTCAAAGATGGTGTAGCTTTTGATGGTGGAAAAGGAGAAAATTATTCTCTTGAAATTGGTTCAAATACTTTTATTCCTGGTTTTGAAGAACAATTAATTGGTATGAAAGCTGGAGAAGAAAAAGAAATTAATGTTACTTTCCCAGAAGATTATGCTGCTAGTGATTTAGCTGGTTGTGCTGTTATCTTTAAAGTAAAAGTAAACGAAGTAAAAACAAAAGAAGTAAGAGAATTAGATAAAGATTTCTTTGATGATTTAGGAATGGAAGGAATTGATTCTAAAGAAAAATTAGAAAAAGAAATTGAAGCTAATATTAAAGCAAACAAAGATGTGGATGCTGAAAATAAATATATTGATTCTCTACTTGCAGAAATTAGTAAAAATGTAGAAGTAGATATTCCAGAAGAAATGGTTGATGATGAAATTCATCACATGATTCATAGATTTGAAGACCAATTAAAAATGCAAGGAATAAGTCTTGATATGTACTATCAATTTACTGGTAGTGATGAAAATATGCTTCATAGTCAAATGGAAAAAGAAGCTTATGAACATATTTTATATCGTTTAACTTTAGAAGAAATTATGAAACTTGAAAAAGTTGAAGTAACAGATAAAGAAGTAGAAGATGAAATTAAATCTTTAACTGAAAAATATTCTATGAAAGAAGAAGATTTATTAAAAGCAATTGGTTCTAAAAATATGATTAAATATGATTTAGAGATGAGAAAAGTAATAGAACTTTTAAAAGAAGCTAACAAGTAGTTTCTTTTTTTTTTAACTCATGATATACTGAAAATAGAGGTTGATTAGAATGAAAAATAAAAAGAAAACAATTTTATTAGTAATCAGTGTAATCCTATTGATGATTCTAATTATTTTCTTAGTAGGTAGGAGTTTTGGTTTCTTTCAGTATATTAAGAAGGGTGAAAATATTAATTTAATAACGATTAGTGGAATTGAAACTAAAATTTTAAGTACAGATGATAATGTTTTGAATCTAGAAAATGCATATCCAATTAGTGATAGTGATGGATTATCTTTAACACCATTTGTATTTAGTATGACGAATACTTCTAGTAGAAACTTATCTTATACTATGAAAATAGAAATGGATACTGATAAGTTAAATAATTGTACATTAGAAGATGGTAGTAGTTGTCAAGCATTATCTACAAATGCCATTAAGTATTCCTATAAGAAAGATGATGGTACTTATTCTACTCCTAAAAATTTAGGGGCTAGTAATGATATTATTACGGGTGGCGTAATTAGTAGTAAAGAAACAATTACTTCTTCTATTATCTTATGGATTGATAGTGAAGCAGGTAATGAATATATGAATCAGTATTTTTTTGGTAAACTAATGATTACTGGTGAAGAGTATATTAATGATGGGGAATAATTAAAATCATAATATGTTATTAGAAATGGTAGTGTAAAAGCACTACCTTTTTTCTTAAATAATAACATATTGCTAGAATCGAGTTTATCATAAATATTAAGTAAGATTCTATTTATAATACTTTTAAGCTTTAGCTCGATAATAAAAAATATAATTTAATAATTTATCAGTTTTTCATTCTATAATAATAATTTGAATAATTAAACTACCAACAATATCCAATGTAAAAAGTTGTATATATTGTTGCTTTTTTTTATTTAAATGTTATAATAAAAATCAGTTTTAGGGTGGTGAAAGTATGCAAGAGAATAATCTTCCTGTCTTGGTATTAAAAAATACAGTTCTTTTGCCACTTAACGAAGTAAGAATGGATTTTGATACGCCATTAGAAAAACAAATATTTTCCCTATCAGAGGGTTATTATGATAGTAATATTTTAGTAATTAATACAGATACAAATGAAGAAATTATTCAAGCTAGCAATCTTCCAAATATTGGCGTAGTTGGAAAAGTAAAATTACATATTGATTTACCAAATGGTAAGACTAAAGTTGTTGTATCTGGTATTAAAAGAGTAGAAATTATTGATTTTGTAAAAGGAGAACAAGTCTTAGAAGCTAAAGTAGCAGAAATTTTAAGTAATCCTATTCCTGAAAAAGAATATGAAGCTTATCTAAGAGCACTTTATAATAAAATAGAAAAATATCAAGAAGTAACTAATTTAAAAGATGATATTTTAAATGATATATTGAAAATGGATTCTTTGGAAGAATTAACAGATTGTTTAGTACCAATTTTACCTATATCAAATGAAAGAAAAATTAAATATGTATTAGAAACGAGTGCTATTAAAAGAGTAGAAATGATTTTATCAGATATTAATCATGATATGGAAATAGCTGAACTTGAAAGAATTATAGATGATAAATTATCTTATGAAATAGAAAAAAGTCAAAAAGAATATGTCTTACGAGAAAAAATTAGAGTGATAAAAGAAGAACTTGGCGATATTAATGATAAAGATAATGAGATTCAAAAATTAAGAGAACAAATTGAAAACTCAAAATGTAATATTAAAATTAAAGAACGACTTTACCTAGAACTTAATCGTTATGAAGCAATGACACCTAGTGCACCTGAAGTAGGAATGATTCGTACTTATATTGACTGGTTATTAGATTTGCCTTGGAATATTTATACAAAAGATAATAATGATTTAAACAAAGTAAAAGAAGTATTAGATAAGTCACATTTTGGTCTAGAACAAGTAAAAGAAAGAATTGTGGAATATTTAGCAGTTAAAAAAAATACGAATAGCTTAAAGAGTCCTATTATCTGTTTAGTTGGTCCACCTGGAGTAGGAAAAACTACTCTTGCTAAAAGTATAGCAGATAGCTTAAATCGTAAATGGACTAAAATATCAGTAGGTGGTATAAATGATGAAGCTGAAATTGTTGGTCATAGAAGAACCTATGTAGGAGCAGCTCCCGGACTTATTATTCAAGGAATGAAAAAAGCAGGTAGTTCTAATCCCGTCTTTATTATTGATGAAATAGATAAAATGACAAAAGATATTAAAGGTGATCCTGCAAGTAGTCTTCTAGAAATTTTAGATCCAGAACAAAATAAAAGTTTTTCTGACCATTATATCGAAGAAGAATTTGATTTAAGTCAAGTTATGTTTATCACAACTGCTAATTATTATGATCAAATTCCTAATGAATTAAGAGATCGTTTGGAAATTATTGAGCTTTCTTCCTATACTGAATATGAAAAACTAGATATTGCGAAAAACTATTTAATTCCAAGAGAGTTAAAAGAACATGGATTAAAGGAAGAAGAAGTAACATTTAGTGATGAAGTGATTTTAACTATGATAAGATCCTATACAAAAGAAGCAGGGGTTCGTGAGTTAACTAGAAATTTAGCAACTGTTTTAAGAAAAACTGTCAAAGAAAAAATGCTGGATCATAAAACAGAAGAAGTAACTATTACAGATTATAATATTGAAAAATATTTAGGAAAAAAGAAATATTTATGGACTGATGTTGATATTATTGAACATGTTGGTGTTGTAAATGGTCTTGCTTATACACCATATGGTGGTGATACTTTACCTATTGAAGCCGTTATGTTTCCAGGCAAAGGTAACATTGTGATGACTGGTAGTCTTGGTGATGTTATGAGAGAATCTGCTAATTTAGCATTAGATTATATCAAAGCAAACTATGAAAAATTTAATATTGATTATTCTTTATTTGAAAATAAAGATATTCACATTCATGTACCAGAAGGAGCAGTACCAAAAGATGGACCAAGTGCCGGAGTTACTCTAACAACTACTTTAATATCACTATTAACAGGTACTAGTATTCATACCAATATTGCGATGACAGGAGAAATGACTCTTCGTGGTAAAGTTTTAGCAATTGGTGGTTTGAAAGAAAAAGTAATTGGAGCTCATCGTAATGGTATTCGTACTATTTTTATTCCAAGTGCAAATGAAAAAGATTTAGATGAAATACCTAACGATATTAAACAAGAAATCAACTTTATTATGGTAGACCGTTATTTACAAATTAGTGAAAGACTTTTTAGAAAAAGAAAAGGAAAGAAGAAAAATGATCCAAGAAATATTAGGCTGTTGGTGGACTAAGTCAGCATTTTTAACAGCAACTAAAGAAGAAATATTAGCGTTAGCAAGTGACGAAACTAAATTAAACTATCTAGCCAAAAATATTAGTTTGATTTTAGATGATGATGATTTTTTCTATACATCACCTGAACTTATGGAAAAACTATGCTATCTTTTCTATGAAAAAAGATTTGCTTCTAAACATACAAAAGAAACAGTTACTAATTTAAATAGAATATTAGATACCATACATGAATATAAAAGTATGTCTAATTATGAATTAAACTCAAGAATTAAAAAATGGGTAAAAGAAGAAAGAAAAAATCATGGCGTTGATATCTATAAACTTGTTTTTCAGGGACCAGAATCTTTATATCAATTAATAAAAGAGGATTATTATAATGTTTTTTATATTAGTGGTAACGATTTAGAAAATAGAAAGTATTATACTTTTCATATATTAACTACTATAACTGCTATGCTTAGTAAGACTGTTGATATTGAAGAAATAGCTAAATACATTCCTAATATGGAACTAATCTGTGATACTACAGAAGTGTCAAATATTAAAATGAATATTATGATATCTAGAATTCAAAATAGGTTAGAATATTTGAATGATTATTATGAACAGTACAAAATATATCAAAAAGAAAAACAAAAGAAAAAAGAAATGAATAAAAATCAATTAGAAGACTAAAATTTAGTCTTTTTTTCATTCTATTACATAATATTCTAATAGAAAAGAGGGATATTATGAAGAAGGTTGTACCTTTTACAAAAACAATTTCGTTTAGAACTATGATAGCTGAGATTACTGATATTGAAGTTAATCATACTTTAGCATTAAATGAAAATCATGAAGTAGTGGGAGATATTTTAGTAGATGGAAAGTATAAAATGACAGATGCTAGTCAAATAGAAGAAGAATTTCATTATAAATTACCATTTACGATTGATATTGATGAAAGATACAATTTAGATAACTTAGAAATTATTATTAGCGACTTTTATTTTGAAATCATTAATGAAGAAGATCTAAAAATAAATGTTGAAATAGAAATGGACGGAATTGAAGAAAATAAACTTCCTAAATTAGAAGAAAAGAGAAATTCTTTGGAAGAAGTTAGTGAAGTATTAGATACAGAGGAAGACTTTGTTAGAAATAAGGAAGATGATATTTTAATTCCAGTAGAAATAGAAGAAAAAAAAGAAAAACTAGAAGTACCACAAAATAATCCACTTCATAAATTAGCAGAAGAAATAAAAAAAGATATATTAACAGAAGATATACCACTTGTAGAAGTTACAAAACAAGAAGCTAAAAAGGAAATTAAAAAAGAAACCACTAGTGTAAAACAAGAAAAAGATAATAATACTTCTAGTAACAATATGAGTTCTATTTTTTCTAGTTTAGCATCTAGTGAAGAAACATTTTCCACTTACTATGTTTATATGGTAAGAGAAACAGATACAATAGAATCTATTATTGAAAAATACCAGACTACCAAAGAAGAACTACAAAACTATAACGATTTAACGAATGTTAAAGTGGGAAGTAAATTAATCATACCTTGTGCTAGTCGTGAATAAACAAGAATTACTAAAACATTATCATATAAAGCCAAAATCTATTCAAAAATTAGGATCTGCTACTATTATTACAGAGGCATTACATAATAAAAAATATGTCATAAAGAGTAATCATAGAAAAGCAGATTCTTTTGATTATTTAAAATCCCGTAACTTTAACAATTTTCCTCAAGTTTACTCTACTATTAATGATGAAGTAGAACTATTCGATTACATTGAAGATAGTAAAATTCCTATTGAACAGAAGTTGGAAGATACCATTTATTTAGCTAGTATTTTGCATACAAAAACAACCTTTTATAAAGAAGTAGAAGAAGATTATATAAAGAAAATCTATGAGGAAGTATCAGAAAAACTAGAATATATTTATCACTTTTATAGTGATATACAGAATATGATAGAACTAGAAGTCTATATGTCACCAGCAAATTATGCCTTAATTCGTAATATTTCCCTAATTTATTTAGCAGTTAATCAGAGCAAAAAATATATAGATAAATGGTATGATATCATAAAAGATACTCATAAATTAAGATTTGCCTATGTTCATGGAAATCTCGATCATAATCATTTACTAGAATCTGATAATTTATACCTTATTAGTTGGGATAATTCTAGGATTGATTTACCCATTTATGATTTAGAAATATTTTATCGTAAAAACTATTCTAATATCAGTTTACAAGAAATTTTAAATATTTATGAGTCTAAATATCCATTAAAAAAAGAAGAATACTATCTTTTATTAGCTCTTCTTTTAATTCCAGAAAAAATAGATTTAGAGAAAAGAGAGTATCAGCGTGTAAAGCAAGTTACCAATTTAATCCTATATATCGATAAAACTTTATCATTTTTAGAAAATAATGCGAAAGAAACCAACTACCACACAGAACATTAGTAAAAAAATTAAAAATGCATTTATTTTAGTAGTAATAAAAATAGTAAATATAACTTGCCATATTAAAATAATAAGTAAGGAAAATAAAATACCCATATACCACAGACTACTTCGTCTACGCATTTTACAAGCATCACATCTACAAAAAAAACCATGGCCTCTTTGTTTAAACATACTCTTCACCTAATTTAATATATGTAAAAAAATAATAATTGACATTTTTAAATGTATCATCTATATTAAAACAGTGGTGATACTATGAAAAAAAGAAAAGAATTAGAAATTAAAAATTTATATTTAGGTGATATTTTAAAGTGTGTTACCATAAATAAAATAAAAGATAAAACAGTTTATATGAATGCTGTTTTAGAAAAAAAAAATATACTTACTTGAAGTAAGTCCTAATACTTATATTACATTAGAAGACTATGTAAAAGGAAGTAATACATTATTAGGAAAAGAACCAACTCATGAATTCGATATTTTTGTTGATGAAGATAGCTTACAACTAGTAGAAAATACGGATTTAGCTAATGAAAATTGTTTACATTTATAGAAAAAGAATATATAATATACTTAATTTAAATGCGTTGAAGTCGAGGTATTTATAATGATTTTATAGAGAGTCTATGGTTGGTGGAAATAGATAAATAGTTATAATTATGTAGCGATAGAGTTTGATTAGTGAGTTTAGTAGCTAATTACGGTACTAGCCGTTATCAGAAATGAAGAGTATTCAGTTTATGAATAAATTAAGGTGGTACCGCGGAATAGAATTCGTCCTTATTAGTAAGGAGGAATTTTTTTATGTACGAAAAAGCACAGTTAGCATTTGAAAACTATATGAAAAACTATGATTTAACGAATCCCTTAATCTCATTAAAATATAAGCATACTTATAAAGTAGTAGAATTAATGAGTGAATTATCATTTCGTTTAAATCTAAATAAAGAAGATATGATTCTTGCTAAAGTAATAGGACTTTTACATGATATTGGTAGATTTGAACAAATTAAAGAATATAATATTATTTCTGATAAGAAAACTAATATGGATCATGCAGAATATGGTTATCAGTATTTATTTTTAGAACATCATATCGAAGATTTTGGAATTAATGAAGAAAGCACGGAAGCTATAATTATTGGAAAATCTATTTTAAATCATAGTAAATATAAAATAGATACTAATTTAATGAGGCGAGAATTATTATTTACAAAAATGATTCGTGATATGGATAAAGTAGATATCTTTAGAGTATTAGCATTAAAAAATAATGAAGTATTTAAGGCTAGTGAAGTAACAGAAAATGTGTTAAAAGAATTTAGTTTAGAACATTCTATTGATAATAATACTGTAAAAACAGATACTGATAAAGTCCTTTTAGTATTAGCTTTCATTTTTGATATCAATTTTGAAGAAAGCTTTGATATCTTAGTTAATACAGATAATTTTGATTTTTATTTATCTATGGTAGAAGTGGCATTAGATAGTGAAAAATTGTGGAAAAAAGTAAGAGAAATTTGTTTTGATAAAATTAATAGGGGGTTAGAAAAGTGAAGAAAATGTCAGCATTAAAAGGTAAAATTTGGATTATTCCAGAAGAAGTAAATACACAAAATTTTTATAAAGAAGTCATGGTTGGGGATAACTTTAATACAGGTATTCGTGAATTTGTTAGTAAATATCAGTTAGGATTAGAAGTAGAAGAAAATCCATTTATATCTTCTTATTTACTTGCTAATATTGGTTATTTAGTAATGTTAGAAGATATATTAGAAAATGATGTTTCTATTTATATTCCAGCTAACACTAGTTCTAATCAATTAAACTTTATAAAAGAATATAGACAAGAGTTAATGAAAAATAAAGTAATTGGTTATGCAGTTACTGATAGTGCTAGTGGTAGTTATAGCCATTTAACAGATGTAAATGAAATATTAAATACAGTTACTAATAGAAGTATGTTTACAAGAAATGAAAGAAAAAGTAAGGGAGGAAGATTATGTTAGATAAAAAATATGATCATAAGATAGTAGAAGAAAATAAATATGATTTTTGGAAAGATAATGGTTTCTTTGAGGCAGGAAAAGATAAGAGCAAGGTACCTTTTTGTGTCGTAATACCACCACCTAATGTAACTGGTAAACTTCATTTAGGCCATGCTTGGGATACAACACTACAAGATATTATGGTTCGTTATAAAAGAATGGACGGATATGATACTTTGTGGTTACCGGGAATGGATCATGCTGGTATCGCAACACAAGCTAAAGTTGATAAAAAATTAAAGGAGCAAGGAATTAAGCCACGTGAAATGGATAGAGAAGAGTGGTTAAAAGTTGCTTGGGATTGGAAAAAGGAATATGCAGAAAATATTCATAGACAGTGGAAAACTTTAGGATTATCACTAGATTATTCTAGAGAAAGATTTACTTTAGATGAAGGATTATCAAAAGCAGTAAGGCAAGTATTTGTTGATTTATATAATCAAGGTTTAATTTATAGGGGAGAAAGAATTATTAATTGGGATCCTGTTCAAATGACAGCTTTATCTAATGAAGAGGTTATTTATAAAGATGATGAGGGAGCTTTTTATCATTTAAAATATTATTTAGAAGATAAGAGTATGTATCTAGATGTTGCGACAACTCGCCCTGAAACATTATTTGGTGATACTGCTGTTGCTGTTAATCCAGATGATACTAGGTATAAAGATTTAATTGGTAAAAAGGTAATCTTACCAATTGTTGGTAAATTAATTCCTATCGTTGGTGATATGCACGCTGATCCTGAATTTGGAACTGGTGTAGTTAAAATCACGCCTGCTCATGATCCTAACGATTTTGAAGTAGGTAATCGTCATAATCTAGAAAGAGTAGTAGTCATGAATCCAGATGCTACTATGAATGAAAATGCTGGAAAATACTGTGGTTTAACTAGAGAAGAGTGTAGAGAAAAATTATTAGAAGATTTAAAGAAAGATAATTTACTAATTTCTATTGAGCCAATGACTCATAGTGTTGGTCATAGTGAGAGAAGTGATGCAGTAGTTGAACCATACTTATCTAAGCAATGGTTTGTAAAGATGAGACCTTTAGCAGATAGAGTTTTAGAAAATCAAAAAAATAAAGATACCAAAGTAAACTTTGTGCCAGAAAGATATGAAAAAACGATGAATCACTGGATGGAAATTACTTATGACTGGTGTATTTCTCGTCAATTATGGTGGGGTCATAGAATCCCTGCTTGGTATAAGGGTGATGAAGTATATGTAGGAATGGAAGCACCTAAAGAAGATGGTTGGCAACAAGATAGTGATGTTTTAGATACTTGGTTTAGTAGTGCTTTATGGCCTTTCTCAACATTAGGTTGGCCAGATAAGACAGAAGATTTTGAAAGATACTATCCTAATAACTGTTTAGTAACAGGATATGATATTATTCCATTCTGGGTAAATCGTATGACTTTTCAAGGACTTCATTTTACTAACTCTAGACCATTTAAGGATTGTTTAATTCATGGTCTTATTCGTGATAAAATTGGTAGAAAGATGTCAAAATCACTTGGTAATGGTGTTGATCCTATGGACGTTATCGAAGAATATGGAGCAGATTCCTTAAGATTTTTCTTAACTACAAATAGTGCGCCTGGTATGGATTTAAGATATGATGAAGAAAAAGTAAAATCTACTTGGAATTTTGTTAATAAATTATGGAATGCTTCTCGTTATGTTTTAATTAATATGGAAGATTTTAAAGAAGAAAATTATACTTTAGAAGACTTATCATTAACAGATAAATGGATTTTAGAAAAGCTAAATAGAATTATTAAAAGTGTTAGAGAAAGCATGGAAAAATATGAATATCATAATGTTGGAAATGAACTTTATAGCTTTATTTGGGAAGATTTCTGTGACTGGTATATTGAACTTTCTAAAGCTAATATGAATGATACAACGAAGAGTGTACTATTAAAAGTATTAACATCTATTCTTAAAATGCTTCACCCATTTATGCCTTATGTAACAGAAGAAATTTATCAAATGTTACCAATAAAAGATGCAAAATCAATCATGATCTCTAAGTATCCTGTTGTGGAAGATTATAATTATACAAGTGAATTAGAAACAATTGATAAGGTACTAGAAGATATTGTTTCTATCCGTAACTTAAAACAATCTAATAACATTACGAAAGATGCTAAGGTAAAGGTAACAGTTAAACAATTACTTAAATCTATTTATTATTCACAACTTAAAATAAAAGAAGAAAACTTAGTAGATAGTGAAATTACAGATATGTTAAGTAGTAATTATCAGTCAAAAAATATTGATATTACTTACTACTACCATGGAAGTAAGGAAGATGAATCTAAAAAGATAGAAGAAATTAATAAATTAAAAGCTTCTATTGAAAGACGTGAAAAGTTACTTGCTAATAGTAATTATGTAAGTAAAGCACCAGCTAATATAGTGGAAGCCGATAGAAAGAAACTACTAGAAGAAAAAGAAAAACTAGCTATTTTAGAAAACAAATAGTTGAAAATTTTATTGAACAAGTTATAAAACTTCTGTATAATGAGAATAGAAATAAAATAGGTTTCTATTCTTTTTTAAGGTTGGTGAAAATATGAAAAATAAAAAGGGTTTTACTTTAATAGAATTATTAGCAGTAGTAATTATTTTAGGAATATTACTAGCAATAGCTATACCAGGTATTCATAGTTATTTAACTCGTGGTACTAAAGAATATTATCATAGCCTAGAAGAAACTGTAAAAGAATCAGGTAAAGATTATTTAAATGATTATAGAGCATTATTACCAAGAGAAATTGGAAATGTAACCGTAATTGAATTAAAAGAATTAACTAGTAATAATTATATAAAGAATGTTGTAGATAGTAATAATAAGGCATGTGATGCTAGAGTAACCGCTAAAAAAACTGGAAAAAATGAATATGAATATTATAGCTGTTTAGATTGTGGTAGTAGTTATCAAACTGAAGGGGAAGCATGTTCTTTTAGTGAAGATAATAATATTACGACAGATACTAAAAATTATGAGATAAAAGTAGATAGTGGAAGTTATGATGTAGGGGCAGATGGAGTTTATATAGTAAATCAGGGAGCAAATTTTACTTTACCACTAGGAAAAGCATATTATAAAGGACAATTAGTAAGTGATAAAGTAGAACCAAAACCTAAAACAATAGATACCAATAAATTAGGAACTACAAATGTAACTTATGTATATCAAGGAGCAACAGCTAGTATTACCGTAAAAGTAGTTGATAGAGTAGCACCAAGTATTCCACAAGTAGTATTAAGAAAGAATAATAGTACTGGTAATATTTATACAGGTGGTTGGTATAGTGGCGATATTTATCAAGAGTATTTGTCAACAGATTATAGTAAACCAGGTATTATGGGAAGCGGAGTAAAAGAGTATCAAATAAGTACAGATAATAGTACATTTACAGCACTATCAAGAAATAATCAGACTACGACTGTAAATGGAAGCCATACTTATTATGTAAAGAGTATGGATAAAAGTGAATATGAAAATATTAGTAATAGTAATACCTATAGTTTTAAAATAGATAAAGAAGTACCAACTTGTAGTTTAAAAGTAACAAGTGGAACTCAAGGTGGAAATGGATGGTATATTAGTAATACTACAGTAGGATTTGGTAATATTATTGAAAAAGTAAGCAGTATAGTATATCAAAATATTAATATTCCAAGTGTAACTAATAATGGAAAAACAACTGTAACAGGAACTGTTATGGATCAGGCTGGAAATATAGGAACATGTAGTATAGACGTATATATAGATAAAGTAGCACCTTCTTTAAGTAATAGTGTAGCAAGTGGAACTTATAATGAGGCAAAAAATGTAACTATCACAGCAAGCGATGAACATAGTAGAATTCAACTTATACAGTATGAAGCATATCTTAATGGCACTTTACAATCTAGTAGCTATGCATTAAGAAATACAAGTTTAAGTGTTAATGTGAATAAAACTGGAACTTGGAATATCTATGTAAAAGCAATTGATAATGCAGGTAATTGGTCTAATAGTGGAGAATGGATACAATATACTTATAAGATTCAATTATGTGCTTATAATCCAGGACAAACTTGGAAATTTAATTATACAGGAGGAGTACAAGATTTTACTATTCCCTGTAATGGGGTTTATAAATTAGAAGTATATGGAGCACAAGGAGGAAGTGCTGGGCCACTCCCTGGTGGTCAAGGAGGTAGTGCAAGTGGCAGTAAGAGTTTTAATAGAGGAAATATTTTATATATAACAGTAGGTGCAAAAGGTTATGATTTTAATGGCTCATCACATGTAGTTTCATATAATGGCGGTGGAGCAGGCGGTGAAAATAATGGTGGAGGAGGAGGCGCCACACACATAGCTACTGTTAATTATGGAGAACTTCAAAATTATGCTAATCACAAAAATGACGTTTTAATCGTTGCTGGTGGCGGCGGCGGAAGTGATTATGAAGATTGGTCACTTGGAAGAGATGGCTACGGTGGTACTGGTGGAGGTGCAACTGGTGGCAATGGAAGATCTGCAAATAATAGACAGGGAACAGGTGGCACTCAAACATCAGGTGGATATTGCTTAGAAGATCCAGAAGATAATCAGCGTAATGGTGGATTTGGCTTCGGTGGTGGATTCATTACTTCTATTGGTGGAGCAGGTGGTGGTGGTGGCTGGTACGGTGGAGGTGCTGGCGGCTGGAATAACGGTACATCTGGTGGTGGTGGTGGCTCTGGACATATTAGTGAAGGTATTACTAATAGCTTTATGCAAAATGGTGTTCGTTCTGGGAATGGTTATGCCCAGATAACGCTAGTTTCTATCAAACAATAAAAAGTACCATTGATTAAAAGTGAAAATAGTTAGTTGAACTAATAAAGAGATTGCTGTATAATGAGAATAGAAATAAAATAGGTTTCTATTCTCTTTTAAGGTTGGTGAAAATATGAAAGATAAAAAGGGGTTTACGTTAATAGAATTATTAACAGTAGTAATTATTTTAGGAATTTTATTAGCAATAGCTATACCAGCTATTCATAGTTATTTAACTCGTGGTACTAAAGAATATTATCATAGCCTAGAAGAAACTGTAAAAGAATCAGGTAAAGATTATTTAAATGATTATAGAGCATTATTACCAAGAGAAATTGGAAATGTAACCGTAATTGAATTAAAAGAATTAACTAGTAATAATTATATAAAGAATGTTGTAGATAGTAATAATAAGGCATGTGATGCTAGAGTAACCGCTAAAAAAACTGGAAAAAATGAATATGAATATTATAGCTGTTTAGATTGTGGTAGTAGTTATCAAACTGAAGGGGAAGCATGTTCTTTTAGTGAAGATAATAATATTACGACAGATACTAAAAATTATGAGATAAAAGTAGATAGTGGAAGTTATGATGTAGGGGCAGATGGAGTTTATATAGTAAATCAGGGAGCAAATTTTACTTTACCACTAGGAAAAGCATATTATAAAGGACAATTAGTAAGTGATAAAGTAGAACCAAAACCTAAAACAATAGATACCAATAAATTAGGAACTACAAATGTAACTTATGTATATCAAGGAGCAACAGCTAGTATTACCGTAAAAGTAGTTGATAGAGTAGCACCAAGTATTCCACAAGTAGTATTAAGAAAGAATAATAGTACTGGTAATATTTATACAGGTGGTTGGTATAGTGGCGATATTTATCAAGAGTATTTGTCAACAGATTATAGTAAACCAGGTATTATGGGAAGTGGAGTAAAAGAGTATCAAATAAGTAATGATAATAAAGTATTTACAGCACTTTCAAGTAATAATCAAACTACAACTATAAATGGAAGTTACACTCATTATGTAAGAAGTGTAGATAAGAGTGGAAATGTTGGTAATAGTAATACTTATACGATTAAAATAGATAAAGAAGTGCCAACTTGTAGTTTAACAGTAACTAGTGGAACATTAGGTACAAATGGATGGTATATTAGTAATGCAACAGTAGAATTTAGTAATATTACTGAACAAGTAAGTGATATAGCATATAAAAATATTGACATTCCAAGTGTAACTATCAATGGTAAAACAACTGTAACGGGAACTGTTGTGGATCAGGCTGGAAATATAGGAACTTGTAGTATAGATGTATATGTTGATAAAGTAGTACCAGTAATAACTAATTCAGTTGCACCAGGTACATATAATATTGCGAAATTAGCTACTATTACTGCTAAGGATGATCACAGTAAAATTAATTTAATTCAATATGAAGTATATTTTAATGGAACTTTACAATCTAGTAATTATGCATTAAGAAGTACTAGCTTTAATGTAAATATTAATAAAACAGGAACTTGGGATATTTACGTAAAAGCAATTGATAATGCTGGGCATTGGTCTAATAATGGTGAATGGGTAAACTATCATTATATTAAAAAAGAAAGTACAAAAGTATTGACGGATTCTAGTGGACGTAGATCTTGGTCTGTTAGTAGTGGTTGTAGTAGCCCAATTAGTTTAAATGCTACTGAATTTAATAAATTAAAAGTAAGTGGTACTGCTTCAGCAACAATTAGTGGGCGTGGTAACTGTCATTCTGCTACATCGGGATATGCTAGTGCATCAGTATATTTAAAAGTAACATCAGGATCTAGTGTTTACAAAAAAGAGTTAGCCGGTACAACTATGGGTACAGGTTGGGGAGAATTAGCCAGTGAAACTCCAACTCGTAGTTTTAATGAAACTATTATTTTAGCTAATTATGGTATTACTAGTAGTAATTCTACTGTACAGATATGTGCTGAAAATTATGGCCTATACTGTACTAGTGATTGGGATTGTGATCCTGATATATATTGGTATGCTAAATGGGTAAGTGGTAGTGTTGATTTATATGGTAATTTAAGTAGTGTTATTGCCGTTAATGAATAAATATTTACTAAAAGTGGGGGAAATGTTTTCCCCTTTTAATATTAAAAAAATTAGCACTCATACTTGACAATTGCTAAAATAAGAGCTAAGATATCAATTGTTAGGAGATGATTGTTTTGAAAAAACAGTTTAAAGCAGAATCAAAGAAATTACTAGATTTGATGATTAATTCTATTTATACAAATCAAGAAATATTTTTAAGGGAATTAATTTCAAATGCCAGTGATGCAATTGATAAATTATATTATTTATCATTAACGAATAAAGATGTAAAAGTTAATAAAGAAGATTTAAAAATACATTTATCAGTAGATAAAGAAAACCGTACTCTTACAATTTCTGATAATGGTATTGGTATGAATAAGGAAGAACTAGAAGAAAATCTAGGTACAATTGCTAAAAGTGGTTCCTCTTTATTTAAAGAAGAAATGATGAAAAAAGATAATATCGATATTATTGGACAATTTGGAGTAGGATTCTATTCATCATTTATGGTAGCAAGTAAAGTAAGTGTGTTATCTCGTAAATTTGATAGTGATAAAGCTTATCTTTGGGAATCCACTGGTGTTGATGGATACCAAATAAAAGAAGCAACGAAAGATACCATTGGTACTATTATTACACTAACTTTAAAAGAAGGTAGTGAATATGATAGTTTCCTAGAAGAATACAAATTACGTAGTATTGTTAAGAAATATTCTGATTATATTTCATATCCAATTACGATGATGGTAACTCATGAACATAAAAAAGAAGATTCAGAAGAATATGAAAAACATACAGAAGAAGAAACTTTAAATAGTATGGTACCTCTTTGGAAGAAAGATAAAAAAGATATTAAAGATAGTGATTATCAACAATTCTATCATGATAAGTTTTTTGATTATGAAGATAGCATTAAAGTCATTCATTCTAGTGTAGAAGGAAAATGTACTTATACAACATTATTATATATTCCATCTCATGCTTCTTATGATTTCTACAGCAAAGAATACGAAAAGGGATTACAGTTATATGCTAACGGTGTTCTTATTATGGATAAGTGTAAAGAACTTTTACCAGACTATTTTAGTTTTGTAAAAGGACTTGTAGATACTAGTGATTTATCTTTAAATATTTCTCGTGAAATGTTACAACAAGATAAAAATTTAGGTTTAATTGCATCAAATATTGAAAAGAAAATCAAAAAAGAATTAGAAACAATGTTAAAAGAAGAAAGAGATAACTATGAAAAATTCTTTAAGGCTTTCGGTATGCAGTTAAAGTTTGGAATTTATAATAGCTATGGTATGAAAAAGGAAGAACTTGCTGATTTATTAATGTTTACTTCTTCTAAAGATAAGAAAATGATTACTTTAAAAGAATATGTTTCTAACATGAAAGAAAATCAAGATAAAATTTATTATGCATGTGGCGAAACAGTAGATAAAATTGATATGTTACCTCAAGTTGAACAGTTAAAAGATAAGGGATATGTTGTATTATACTTAACAGATTACATTGATGAATTCGTAATGCAAGTTATGAATAATTATGATGGTAAGAACTTTGTTAATGCATCTAGTGGTGAAGTTGATCTTGATACCAAAGAAGAAAAAGAAGAACTAACAAAGAAAAATGAAGAATATAAAGATATTTTCAAAGTAATGAAAGATACTTTAAAAGATAATATTACAGATGTTCGTTTTACACATAGATTAAAAAATCACCCAGTATGTTTAGTATCAGAAGGTAATGTTTCTATTGAAATGGAAAAAGTTATGAATGCTATGCCAACTGATGATAAAGTAAAAGCAAATACGATTCTAGAAATTAATGAAAATCATGAAATTAGTAAAAAACTAGAAAAGTTATATCAGAGTGATAAACAAGAACTTGAAAAATATACTAAGGTTTTATATGCACAAGCTAGACTAATTGAAGGTCTACCAATTGAAAATCCAACTGAAATTAGTAATTTAGTTTGTGAAATTTTGTCAAAATAAGTAGTGTATCTATAAAAAGTATGATATATTAGAAATGTAGTAAAGAAAGTAGTAAAAAATAGTGGTACTTTCTTTTTTCTTGCATAAATTAAGAAGAAAGAGTATAATAACCAGACATTAAGGAGAGATATTAATATGAAATATGAAAATGAATGTGGTAGTTGTGAAAACTCGGACTGTAGATTTGAAAGAGAATGTGATATAAGTCCATATCAAAAATATTATTGTGATTGGTATAGAAGTTATTATTTTCCAGATGATAGTTGTGACCATTATAGAATGTTTTCAAGAGATAGTGGAGGTTGCTATATTACCACTGTAATGTGTGATATATTAGGTTATACAGATAAATGCTTTGTATTATCAGAAATGCGTAACTTTAGAAATAATGTTATGCAACAAGATGAAAGATATTTTGATACCTTATTAGAATATGATGTATTAGGACCTAAAATAGCAGAAGAAATTAAGAAAGATTTTGAGAGTAATGAAAATAAAGATATGTGGACACAGTTTTATAAACTATTTTTATCAGAAACAGCTAATCTAATAGCAGAAAAAGAATATGATAAAGCAGTTTCAAAATATCGTTCTATGGTTATGGTATTAAAAGATTATTTTGCGATACCAGATGTTAGTCTAACAGGTTATAGAGATAATTACGATATGAAAAATGGTGGCCATGGTAAAGTAATCATGTTACCAGCATAAAACTGTTGATAAAACTATATATTTTAATGTATAATCTTACTAGGAAGTGAAATTATGAATCAAAACGAATTAAAAGAGATAACTAGTCGTGATGTTGATTTTGCTAAATGGTATACAGATGTTTGTATCAAAGCAGAATTAATTGATTACTCTAGTGTAAAAGGGTGTATGATTATTAGACCATATGGCTATGCTATTTGGGAAAATATTCAAAAAGAATTAGATAAAAGATTCAAAGAAACAGGACATCAAAATGTATATATGCCAATGTTTATACCAGAATCATTACTTCAAAAAGAAAAAGACCATGTAGAAGGTTTTGCTCCTGAGGTTGCTTGGGTAACTCATGGTGGAAATATAGAACTACCAGAAAGATTATGCGTAAGACCAACTAGTGAAACTTTATTCTGTGATCATTATGCTAATACGATTAAAAGTTATCGTGATTTACCAAAACTTTATAATCAATGGTGTAGTGTTGTTCGTTGGGAAAAAACAACGCGTCCTTTTTTAAGAAGTCGTGAGTTTTTATGGCAAGAAGGTCATACTGTTCATGCTACTAGTGAAGAAGCAAAAGAAGAAACTTTAAAAATGTTAAATATATATGCTGATTTTTGTGAAGATATTTTAGCAATTCCTGTTATCAAAGGTGAAAAAACAGAAAAGGAAAAGTTTGCTGGAGCTGAAAATACTTATACCATTGAAGCATTAATGTATAATGGAATTGCCTTACAGTCAGGTACTAGTCATTATTTTGGAGATAACTTTGCTCGTGCTTTTAATATGACCTTTATGGATAAAGATAATAAAGAAAAATATATGTATCAAACTTCATGGGGAATGACTACTCGTATTATTGGAGCTATGATTATGACTCATAGTGATGATCATGGATTAGTATTACCACCAAATATTGCGCCTACTAAGGTAACAATTATTCCAATTGGTAAAAATAATACCGAAGTACTTGAAAAAAGTTATATAATTGCTAGAAGTTTAAAACTAGAAGGAATTACTTGTAGTGTTGATGATAGTGAAAAATCTCCAGGTTTTCGTTTTGCTGAAGCTGAAATGAGGGGAATTCCTGTTCGTATCGAAATAGGTCCAAGAGATTTAGAAAATAATAAATGTGTATTAGTAAGACGTGATACTTTAGAAAAGATAGAAGTATCTTTAGAAAATGTTGTAGAAGAAGTAATTAAATTATTACTAGAAATTCAAAATAGTATGTATTTAAGAGCAAAAATAAGACGTGATTCTATGACGAAATCAGTATTAACTTTAGAAGAAATGAAAGCTTTATCAGAAAAAGAAAATGGTTTTATCAAAGCCTACTGGTGTGGAAATAGAAGCTGTGAAGATAAAATTAAAGAAGAAGCAGGAATTACTTCTCGTTGTATTCCATTTGATGGAGATAATCATGATGGTAAATGTCTAGTTTGTGGTAGTCCTGCCAAACATTTAGTATATTGGGGAAAACAATATTAATTTCTATAAGAAATTTGCTAAAATATGCAAGTTTCTTTTTTTTTCGACAATTTTTTTATATTTAGTAAGCTAAGATAATAATGGTGATGAAATGAAGAAAAATATAATAATTCCTATTTTATGTGCCTGTCTTTTAGGGTATATTTGTGCATCATTTATTTTTAATCAATATGGTATTACTAGTTTTGCTTTTAACGAAGAGGGAAATATTTATTTTTTACAGTGTGGTGCTTATAATACCGAAGAAGCTAGCAAGCAAAAAATAGAAGGTATTGAAAATAAAATAACGATGAAAGAGGATGATAAATATTATTCCTATATTGGTATGACTTCTAGTATAAAAGTAGCTGAAGAAATTCAGAAAATATATAAAAAGAAAGGTATCGATATTTATATTAAAACTAAATATATAGAAGAAGAAAACTTAATGAATCAAATTAAACAATATGATGTTTTACTAGAAAGTAGTAAAACAATTGAAGAAATAAACTCTGTTTTAAAGACAGTTTTAGCAACTTATGATGAAATTATGACAAATTCGTAAGTAAATTTCAAAGTTTTTTAAATAATATTAGTGGTGATAGTATGAAAGTAAAAGATTTACCGGTCCAAGAAAGACCAAGAGAAAGACTACAAAAAGTAGGTGTTGAAAATTTATCGAATGAAGAATTATTATCTATTATTCTAAAAAGTGGTAATCGTAAAAAGTCAGTAAAAGAGTTAAGTAGTGACATTATAGCGAAAGTAGGAAGTATCGATAAGTTAAAAGAGGTAACTAAAGAAAGCTTGCAAGAAATAGATGGCATTGGATTAGCTCATGCTCTAACGATATTAAGTAGTGTAGAATTAGGTAAAAGAATTTTTATGGATAATCAGAATACAAATAAAATTATTTTAAATAGAGCAGAAGCAATCTATGATTATATGAAATATGACTTATGGGATAAGAAACAAGAATATTTTTATTGTTTATATGTAAATCAGAAAAAAGAGTTAATAGAAAGGAAACTATTATTTATGGGAACATTAAATCGTAGTATTGTTCATCCAAGAGAAGTATTTAAACATGCTTATTTATGTAGTGCATCAGGTATTATTTGTATTCACAACCATCCAAGTGGAGATATTAAACCTAGTAGAGAAGATATTCGTTTGACCAATGCTTTAGTTGAAATTGGTAATATTAATGGAATTCCTATTATTGATCATATGATTATAGGAAATGATAATTATTATAGTTTTTATGATGATGGAAAAATAGTTAATTTATAATTAGGGGTGAAATTATGTCAATTTCGAAAAAATATGCAAAAAGTAAAAAAATTACTTATGGAATTATTGTGTTTACATTATTTACTTTTCTATTTTTTACGAAAGTTGATTTTAAATTAAACCACTTTTTTCATGACATAGGATCAAGTATTGAAAATTTATTAATACCAAATATTAAAATAGATAATAGTAACATCTTAACTGGGATTAATCAGGAATTAATAGAAGAAAATAAAGAATTAAAAAATCTCTTATCTTTAGAATTAGAGGAATACCATGTTACTTATGCTAAAATTATAAAACGAGATATTACCTGGTATGATGAACTAGTGATTAATAGAGGTAGTAATCATGGAATTAAGTTAGATATGGCAGTTGTTGCTAATGGAAGATTAGTTGGTAGAATTATAACCGTTAATCAATATTCTAGTACAGTAAAACTTATTACCTCTAATCAAAAAGATATGAAAATAGCAGTTGATATTAAGAATAGTGATAAAACTTACCACGCTATTTTAGATCGTTATCAAGAAGGATTTTTATATGTTAGTTATAATAAAAAAGAAGAAGTAGTAGTTGGAGATAAAGTCTATACAAATGGATTAGGTGGGATTTATCCATCAGGAATTTATATAGGTCAAGTTTCTAATATTCAAAATGATTCACTAGGACTACAAAAACAAGCACTTGTATCCATTGGAACAGATTATGATACCATTCGCTATATTGAAGTTTTATCTAAGGAGAAAGTATCATGATTTTATTATTGTTACTAGCTTTTCTACTTGATTTTTATATATCATTTTATTTTTCTTTTCTAAATCCATTTCTTTTTGTGATAACGGTACTTACTTTCTTAATTTTAAAAAATAAGAAAAAAGATCTTTCTACTATCTTTATTAGTCTAATCATTTATGATTTATTATTTAGTAAAACTCTATTTTTGAACTTGTTTACGATACTATTTTTATATGAAATTATTAAGTATTTTAAAAGGCATTTAAATCTTACTTTCCCTATTTTTTTCTTACTTTTATCTTTCATTTTTATTCTCTATTTAACGATAGAATATATTCTTTTATTAGAAACTAAACTAATTTACCTACCTTTTTCCTTTTTATTTACTCAAGTTCTACTATCTTTTCCTCTTAATATCACTTATGGAGTTATTTTGTATATCATTTTAGGTCTAAAGTTTAAGAAACATTAATAATAATTATTAGGTGAATAAATAATGGATGAATATAAATCAGTACAGAAATATTTAAGTAAATCTAAGAAAAAAACTCCTAATAAAAATCATTTTTTATTAGTTACTGTCAGTCGTATTTTATTATCAGCTATTTTATTACTAGTTTGTTTATGTGTTGCAAAAATGAATCCTACTTTTAAGAATTGGATTCATAAAAATGTTTACAGTACGAATATTTCATTTGCCAAAATTAATAAAACTTATGAAAAGTATTTAGGTAGTATTTTTCCTATAAAAGATATCACGAATAATGATACTGCTACTGTCTTTAATGAAAAACTAACTTATAGTAAAAAAGAAGCATATAAAGAAGGTGTAAAACTAACAGTAACTTCTAATTATCTAGTACCAGTTTTAGAAAGTGGAATCGTTGTTTTTATGGGAAATAAGGATAACTATGGAAAAACAATTATTGTTCAACAAGTAAATGGAATTGATCTATGGTATGTAGGGGTAGAAAATAGTAACTTAAAAATATATGATTACATAGAAAAAGGAAGCTTATTAGGAGAAACTATCAGTAATGAAATGTATCTTTTCTTTTCTAAATCAGGAGAGTTTTTAAATTATCAAGATTATTTGGAATAAGATTTATCTTCACCCATTATTTTATTTAATTAGTTTTATTAGTTTTTTAACTGGCCACTTTAGACATTTTCTTTATTTTACATTATTAATTTTTATTCACGAATTGGGCCACTCTTTTACAGGAATTTTATTAGGCTTTCAATTAAATAGAATTGAGATTTACCCATATGGAGGGTGTAGTAAACTAGAATATGATATTAATACTAGTTTGAAAAAAGAAATATTAGTTTTATTAATGGGACCTATTATACAGGTGGTTTTTGTAGAAATTGTGAAACACTTTTTTATTATGGAACCTTATTTTTATATTTATCATTATTTCATTTTATGTTTTAATTTATTACCAATTTACCCATTAGATGGTGGAAGATTATTAAACTTGTTTCTTGCTTATTTATTTTCATATTATAATAGTATGAAAACAGTTCTTTATATTAGTTCATTTTTATATTCTAGCTTTTTTCTTTTTACTTTATTATTTACTAAAAATATTATTTATATAGTGGTAGTTTTATTATTAGGAATCAATTTGTATAAAGAAATAAAACAGGCTAATTTTTATTTTCAAAAATTTCTGACAGAGAGATATTTAAAAGATTATTCTTTTAAGAAGACAAAAGAAATAACAGAATTAAAACAAATGCGTAGAGATTATTATCACTATTTTATTACGGAAAAAGAAATAATATCTGAAAAAGAAAAGTTATCTTTATATTTTTCTTATTTTTTTTAAAAAGAATATCTTTTCCATAGTTAAGATTTATGATACAATGTTATCAGAATAAGAGGGATAGAATGATAGAATTTTTTAGAGACATATTAAATGGTCCACTATATATAGTGACAACCATTATATCTGTAATCTTAATTATGGCAATTATTGGTTATTTAATGGAAAAAAAGAAAATAGATCGTGATCTTAAATCAAAAGTAGCTGTAATAGAAACACCTAGTAGTAATCCAGTAGATACAATTACACCTATACAACCAGTTACTATTACAAAAGAAGCTAGTGAAGAAGTATCACCTATTTCTAATACGGAAGAAGAAAATCCTTCCCTTGAAGTAAAAACACCAGTAATTGTTTTTGAAGATCCAGATGAAAAGAAATAGACATGGTATTTGCTTACTATGTCTTTATTTGCTATAATATTAATGTTTAGAAAGGAAAAATAAATTATGACTTTAGATAGTATTATCACAATTATAAAGAAAATTGCTGACATTTCATTAGTTTGGTTAGCAATCTATTATATACTTAAAAATATTCGTAATAATGTAAAACTTACTCTATTATTTAAGGGAGTAGCTATTATTTTATTTCTAAAACTAGTAAGTAATTGGTTAGGATTAGCAACAATAGGTTTACTTCTTGAATATGTAATTATGTGGGGACCACTTGCTTTAATTATTATCTTTCAACCAGAAATACGAAATGTATTAGAGCAATTAGGGAAAACGCAATTACTTGGAAGGCATAAAGTATTAACTGTAGATGAAAGAGAGCGTTTAGTCTATGAAATTGTAAATGCTGTTGAATACCTAAGAAAAGCAAGAATTGGTGCTTTAATTGTTTTAGAAAGAGATATAAGTTTAGCTAACTACATTGAAAAAGCTAAGAAAGTGTATGCTGATTTATCAAGTGATTTATTAATTTCCATTTTCTTCCCTAATAATCCACTTCATGATGGTGGAGTTATTATTCAAGGAGATAGAATTAGTTGTGCTGGAGCAGTATTTCCAACAAGTAATAGCAGTAAAGTAAATAAGAAATTTGGTACTCGTCACCGTGCAGCTTTAGGAATTACTGAAGAAAGTGATGCTATTAGTATTGTGGTATCAGAAGAAACAGGAAGAGTATCTATTGCTGTAAAAGGAGAACTATTCTATAACTTATCAATAGATGATGTTAGAATGATGTTAATTGATGAATTAAGACCAAAACAAGAAGAAGATTACTTAGATGAATTAGAAGAGGAAGATATTTATGAAGAAGATAGGTAAAAAAATAATTCTCTTTTTTGACAAATGGCTAATTACACCAATTACGAAATTAATTCTTTTAATTACAGATTTTGTTAAAGACCATGGAAGAGAAATAGAAAAATTTATTAATAAGAAACAAACTTTAATTGTGTTATCCTTATTTTTTGCTTTTGCAGTATTTGTTTTAGTAGATCAAAATTCCAATACAATTTTAAATAAAAGTGCAGAAGTATTATATAATCAACCAGTAATTGCTGAATATAATGAAGAAGCTTATGTGATTGAAGGACTTCCTGAAACAGTAGATATTACCTTAATTGGTAGAACATCTGATTTATATTTAGCTAGACAATATACTTCAAGTTTAAGTGTATCAGTTGATTTAAGAGGACTAACACCAGGTAGTCATAAAGTAAAATTAAATTATACACAAGGGCTAAAAGCTTTAAAATCAATTGACTATAAAATTGATCCATCTTCTGCTAATATCGTAGTTTATGAAAAAGTATCAGAAACTAGAGAATTAGACTATGACATTCTACATAAAGATAAACTAGATAACACTTTAATTCTAGATAGCGTTGATTTAAGTAGAAATGATGTTATTATTAAAGGAGCTAGTTACAAATTAAAACAAGTAGCTACTGTAAAAGCACTTGTCGATATTGATGATATTAATAATCCTAAAGTAGGAACCTTTACTTTAAAAGAAATTCCTTTAATTGCCTATGATTCAGATGGTAAACCAGTTGATGTAGAAATCGTACCAAATAGTATAGATGCTCAAATTAAAATTACCTCCCCAAGTAAAGAAGTAGCACTACAAATTATACCAAAAGGAGATCTTGCCTTTGGTAAATCTATTAAAGAGTTTACACCATCTATTTCTAAAGTAACCATTTATGGTGATGAAAGTGTAATTAATTCTATTGAATCTATTCCAGTAGAAATCGATGTTACTAATTTATCAAGTAGTAAAACATTTAATGTAAATATTGATAAACCATCTGGCGTAAGATCAATCAGTAGTAAAACAGTATCTATTAAAGTAACATTAGATGATGTTATCACAAAAGAATTTACCAATATGGGTATTTCAGTAGAAAACTTAAATTCTAATTTCAAAGCTTATGCTATTAACAAAGAAGATCGTGAAGTTACCGTTGTTGTGAAAGGTAGTAGTAATGTTGTCAATAACCTAGATTCTAAGACAATCAAAGTAACTGTTGATCTAAGTAGTTATACAACTCCTGGTGAATATGATGTTGATGTTAAAGTAACAGGTGATGACTTAAAACTAAGTTATGAATCTAAGACAAAAAAAGTAAAAATTAAAATTGAAGAAAAATAAAATAAAAAGTACTGAAAGTAAAAAATCAGTACTTTTTATTCATAATCGTTAAACAATAGACTAATATCAATGATTCCAGAAATTCCTACTAAAACATATATAACTTTAGTAATGACATTATCTGCACCAAATAAAGTTTCTACTAAGTTGAAATCAAATAATCCAACAAGTCCCCAATTAATTGCTCCTATTACTATTAACACAAGAGCTACCTTTTGTAGTGTTTGCATAATTTCCTCCTTTTTTCATTTCAGTATTATGATAATCAATTTTTTTAAAATTATTCGTGAATAATGCATTTTTTTAATTCATAGTATTAAATGAAGGAAAAGAGGAGTGAAAATGAAAAAAATTTTTTTAATGTTAATGGTAGTGTGTTGTGTTTTTGTAACAGGTTGTTTTGGTAAAGATAATAATAGTGCTTTAAAAGATATTAGAAAAAAATATGAAAACTTAAAAGCATACCAATTAACTGGTAATTTAGAAATACTAAATAATGATGATGTTTATAATTATGATGTAAAAGTTATTTATCAAAAGAAAGATAAGTTTTATGTAAGTTTAAAAAATTTAAACAATAATCATGAACAAATTATTTTAAAAAATGAAGATGGAGTATATGTATTAACACCATCATTAAACAAAAGTTTTAAATTTCAAAGTGATTGGCCTTATAATAATTCACAAGTATATTTAATTCAGTCGATACTAGATGATATATTAGATGATGAAGAAAGAAATTTAGTAAGTGATGATAATGGCTATATTTTTACAACTTCTGTAAATTATCCAAATAATCGTAAATTAGTAAAGCAAATTGTTACTTTTGATAAAAAATTAAATTTGAAAAAAGTAAGTGTAGTAGATGAAAATAATATTAGTCAGATGACTATGACTTTTGCTACTATTGATTTAAGTCCTACTGTAAATAGTGATACTTTTGATTTAAATAAAATTATGGGTACTACTGAAAATGGTACTGGTAATAGTAGTAATAATACTACCGAAAATAATACAGATAATAATATAAAAGATAATAACCAAACTTCTACTGATAATAAAGAAAATAATAGTAATCAAACAACTAGCACTTTAGAAGATGTAATCTATCCATTATATATTCCAACTGGTACTTCTTTAACATCACAAGAAAAAATTAATAAAACAGATGGTGAAAGAGTAATCATGACTTTTGAAGGGGAAAAACCATTCCTTTTAGTAGAAGAAACATCAAGTGTTGAAAAAGAATTTTCAATTATTCCAACTTATGGAGAACCTTATTTATTAATTGATACAGTTGGAGCATTAACAGATAGTAGTATTACTTGGAGTAGTAATGGAGTTGATTATTATTTAGTAAGTGACGTTATGAGTCAAAATGAATTAATTGATATTGCTAGAAGTGTAAGTGTAGTACCAACTATGAATCAAAAATAAATGAAATATAGGTGTAAAAATAAAATATCTTTGAGGCTAGCTTAGAATCTTAAAGATATTTTTTTGGGGTATTTATAGTTAAGATTTATAATAACTAGTAAAAAACGCCAAAATTCAAAAAATAATTTGTTTTGACTTTTATTTAGAACATGCTATAATTTAAATGTGGTGGTTATGAATATGAAAAAGAAAACAAAAAGAAAATTATATACAACTAATACAACGAGTGATATAGAATATTCAAAAATTATAAAAATAACGATTGGTGTAGTTTTAGTCTTAGTGTTAACTTATTTAATAACTGGTTTAGCTACTGGTGAAATTAAATGGGGTAAAAAAGAAGATGCTAAGAAGGAAGAAACTAGCATTCAATATGAAGAAATTATAGCAGGTGAAGTTTTAAATAGAAGTGATAGTGAATATTATGTATTCTTATTTAATTTTACAGATTCATCAGCTAGTTATTATTTATCATTAAAAGATAGCTATATCAAAGAAGATAAGGCATTACCATTTTACATTGTGGATTTAGAAAAACATATTAATCAACAGATTGTAGCAGAAGCTGGAAATATAAAAACAAATGTAAATAGTGTAAATGATTTAAAAGTAGAAAATCCAACGATTATAAAAGTAAAAAATCATAAAGTAGTAGAAAGTATTGAAGGTAAAGAAAATATTTTAAACTTCTTTGAAAGTAAATAATATTTTCTTTTTTTTTCGAGGGAATGAAGTATGGAGTATCAACAAATTTTAGAAGAAATAAAGAGAAATCTTCGTCATGAAGATTTTTCTAGTTATTTAGATGAAGAAATAGAAAAAATGATAGAAAATAATGGTTTTAGTCAGAATTTAGATAATATTTATGGTTTTTACATTAGTTTTGATGATTGTTCTTCTATCTCTATTGATAAAGATGGAAATTTTGAATTCAGTTGTGAACAGAATATTGAAAATGGTAGAAATTTTAAAAAAGTAATGCTAGAGAAAGTAGATAATAAATGTTATTCTTTACAGTATTATGATAAAGTAGAAGATAATGATAAGTTAAATAAAAATACTATTTTTGAAACTTTAATTTATGATAAAGGAAAATTAGTTCATGCAAGATGTGAGAATAATGGTATTTCAACTACTGTGTTAACGAGTGGAATTGGAAATTATAATTCTTATTTTCAACAAGATAAATTTAACCAAGTGAGCAAAAAACGATAAGAAAATGAAAAAATTCGTAAAAAAGTTTTCTAAAAGACTTGTCAATGGCATAAAAATATAGTAGAATGTAAATGTTCACTGATTAAATGGGCTTGTAGCTCAGGTGGTTAGAGCGCACGCCTGATAAGCGTGAGGTCGATGGTTCAAGTCCATTCAGGCCCACCATTTAGTGATTAACCCATATGGGTAGTGAATAGAAGTACCAATAGGTACTTTTTCTATACATAAAAATTAATGCTTGACATATAATATAAAAAAGTGATATATTCTATTCAACAACTTTGAAAAAGAGAAGTAATATTGAATCTTTTTATCAAGCGAGTTAGATATGGTGGAAGCTAACATAAAAAATCAATATGAAGAACACTTTGGAGTTGCTTATATGAAATTAAGTAGTGTAAGTCGGGAGTAAACCGTTATCGTATTACTAGATTTTGTTAGAAATCGAAAGGGATCATAAATGAATTAACATTTTATGTTTATGATAAATTGGGTGGCACCGCGGAAGACTAGTTTCGTCCCATACGTATCTTGATACGTGGGATATAGACTAGTCTTTTTATATTATTTGAAAAGAGGAATGAGATTATGAGTGCCTTAACATTACCATTAAGCATGGAAGATTATCAAAAGTTATTTGCTAATGACAAAGAAGTAAGTTTAAAAAAATTTAATATCGGATATGATTTCTGTAAAGAATTAAAAGAAAAACAGATACCATATGCAGTTTGTATTACTCATCCAGAAGTAATAAGCTGTATGGATTCTAAACTATATTATATGCAATACGATAAATTGTTTGGGAAAGATTATAGTATTTGTAAGCATCTATTTTTACATGAAAGAAAAGGATTAAAAAGACATTTTTTAGTAGTGGTAGATGAAGATAAAGATGTTGATTTAAAAGTATTAAAAGAAGAATTAGAAGTAGGAAAGTTAGAGTTTTGTAGTAGTAGTGAATTAGAAGAATTACTTCATACAGTACCAGGTAATGTTTCTTTATTTTCTACTAAGTTTGATACTTTAAATCAAGTGAATATCATTATCGATAAAGAATTATTAGATAGAAGTCTATTAGCATTTCACCCATTATATAATGGAATGAGTTTGTTTTTAACACCAGATGCTGCTATTAAATATTTAAGTACAATCGGAAAACAAGCTACTACTTTTACAGTACCAAGTAAAAATAAAAATCATGAGTTAGAAAAAGTTTTATAATATGATATACTAACAATGGAGGATAACTATGGAAAGAAGAATTGAAGTAGGAAAAAGATACAAACATTTTAAAGGACATAAATATCAAGTAATAGCAATTGCTTATGATTCAGAAAACTATAATGAAGAAAATCCTGAACTATCAAGAATTGTAGTATATCAAAATATTGAAAATGGTGAGTGTTGGACTCGTCCGTATGTAATGTTTAATTCATTAGTTGATAAAGAAAAGTATCCAAATGTTAATCAAAAATATAGATTTGAAGAAATTTAAGAAAGAAGGTAATAACATGGATTTAAAAGAATTATATCAGAATGTAGAAGAAAATTTAGGAAAAGAAATTGAATTAAAAGGTTGGATTAGAAATCATCGTAAACAAAAAGAATTTGGTTTTATTGATTTTTCAGATGGAACTTGTTTTAAACATATTCAATTAGTTTATGATAACAAGTTAGAAAACTTTGAAGAAATTCAAAAATATCATAATGGAAGTGCTATTACAGCTTATGGATTATTAATCAAATCAGAGGGTGCAGGACAAGATTATGAAGTTAAAGTTACTAAAATAGTATTAGAAGGAGATTGCCCAGAAGATTATCCAATGCAACCAAAGCGTCATTCTAGTGAGTTTTTAAGAAAACAAGCTTATTTAAGACCTAGAACGAATTTATTTCAAGCTGTTTTTCGTATTAGAAGTGTAACAGCTATGGCAATTCATACTTATTTTCAAGAAAGAGGTTATGTTTATTTTCATGCTCCATTATTTACAGCTTCAGATTGTGAAGGAGCAGGAGAGATGTTTCATGTAACTACTCAAAATCTAGATGATATTGCGAAAAGTAGTAAAAATAATTTAGAAAAAGAATTATTTGGTCGTAGTGTTGGTTTAACTGTATCTGGACAATTGGAAGCTGAAACATTTGCAACAGCATTTAAAAAGACTTATACTTTTGGTCCAACTTTTAGAGCAGAAAATTCTAATACAAAATTTCATGCTAATGAATTTTGGATGATTGAACCAGAAGTTGCTTTCTGTGATTTAAATGGTATTTTAGATATTGAAGAAGAGTGTTTAAAATATGTAATTACTTATGTATTAGAACATGCTGAAGATGAAATGAAATTTTTAGATCAATTTGTAGAAAAAGGTTTAATTGATAAATTAACGAAACTAATTCATAGTAAATTTACTCGTATTACGCACGAAGATGTTATTACATTATTAAAAGAAGCAGAAGCAAAAGGAACAAAATGGGAATTTAAACCAGAATATGGAGAAGATATTGCGAAAGAACACGAAAAATATATTACTGAATACTTTAATGGACCTGTTTTTATTACAGATTGGCCTAAAGATATCAAATCTTTCTATATGAAACAAAATCCTGATGGAAAGACTGTAGCTGCTGCTGATCTTGAAGTACCAGGTGTAGGAGAATTGATGGGTGGATCTCAAAGAGAAGAAGATTATGATAAATTAGCTACTAGAATGAAAGAACTTGGTATGAATACTGAAGATTATGAGTGGTATTTAAATTTAAGAAAATATGGTTCATGTGTTCATTCAGGATTTGGAATTGGTTTTGAACGTCTATTAATGTATTTAACAGGAGTTGAAAATATTCGTGATGTTATACCATATCCAAGAACACCAGGTAATTGTGAATACTAATTTTTATATGAAACAGTGCTAAATTAGCACTTTTTTTTCAAATATGGGCAATTTAAGATAAAAAATGGAAAAAAAGTATTGCCAAAGCAAAAAATGTATTATATAATGAAATAGCTTTAGAAAAAAAGTGCCTGATTAGCTCAGCTGGTAGAGCACTCGGCTGTTAACCGATAGGTCGTAGGTCCGAGTCCTACATCAGGCGCCATTTATTTGTTTTGTTGTTGTGCCTGATTAGCTCAGTTGGTAGAGCACTCGGCTGTTAACCGATAGGTCGTAGGTCCGAGTCCTACATCAGGCGCCATCTGGCCAGTTGGTGAAGTGGCTTAACACACCGCCCTTTCACGGCGGCATTCACGGGTCCGAATCCCGTACTGGTCACCATATTTGATATTAAGTCCCAAACTCGATGGGATTTTTTTTATTGTCAAAAATTGAAATATGTATATTATTTTTTTTAATTTTTTGATAAAATACTACTAGATAATAGGAGGGGTATTATGTATGATGATTATCCAACTGTAATTGAGAGTACAGTAGAAAATAATATGATATATTTGATAATTTTAGGAATTATATTAATTGGAGTTCTTGTTTTTTCTTTAATTTCATTAGCAAAGATATTTAAAAAAGCAAATCGTTCTGGAATATCAGCTATTATTCCAATTTATAATATTATAGTGTTGTTAGAAATTACGAATTATCCAAAATGGTATATACTTTTATATTTTATTCCAGGAGCAAATATTATCATTCATTTGATGATTATGATGAAATTATCTAAGTTATTTAAAAAAGGAAATGCTTTTGGTTTTGGTTTAACCTTTTTACCATTTATCTTTTTCCCAATATTGGCTTTTAATGATAGTGAATATATAGGTATCAATCTAGTAGCTATGGAAGGAAAAGAAACAGTTGTTGAAGTACCAAAATTAGAAGAAACCAAAATAGATACAAAAACAGTTAATGAAGAAGTAGATACTTCTTCTAAAAATATAAACATTTCTATTGGTGGAGGTGTTTATCAAAAAGATTATACCAATAACTTATTACATGTAGACCAAACACAAACTATTATTAATACTAAACCTAATAATCCTGTTGATTTACTTCCTAAAACTAATTCTTCAACTTTTATTAATCCAATACCTGAAAAAGAAGAAGCAGAACCATTAAATACTGATATGTCTACAACTATTAAATTTCCAGAGCCTATTCATATGATAAATTCTGAAAAACAAGATAATAAACCAGTATCACCTATAGAAACTGAAATAAATATTTTCAAGGAATCTAATCCAGTAGTTGAAAATAATCAAGTAAATGAAACTACTGAATATATATCTTGTCCTAAATGTGGAGCTAGAATTAAGAGTGATGCTAAAGTATGTTTTTTATGTGGTAGAAGATTAGATTAAGACAATAAAAAATCCTAAAAAAAGTTGATACTAGTTATTGACATTGATTTAATATTACGGTATTATTATAACTACGGAAGCAAGTTGGTATTACCGTATTTGGAGACATACTCAAGAGGCTGAAGAGGCGCCCCTGCTAAGGGTGTAGAGCGGGCAACTGCTGCGAGAGTTCAAATCTCTCTGTCTCCGCCATATATGAATTAATCCTTATTTTATAAGGAAATAATTATAAAAAAGAGCATTAGGTTGCAATTTAGGTTGCAAAAATGCTCTTTTATTTATATATATTTTTGATATTTTCATCATTTAACAAAGAAACTGTTTGAATTTGCAGCTCTGGAGTAATGTGAGCATATGTCTTTTCGACAACAGAAACAGTATCTCCTAATCTGGCAGCTATATCCTCATATTTAGCGCCTAAAGTACGTAATAGTGTAGCATGACTATGTCTACCTAATTCGTGGTGTGTTAGCCGTTTAAATGGCGTTATATCGGTATTATTATATTTCTTATCTATAATATCATAGTATTTTTTTAATTTTCTTCTTAATGTGCTTTCTGGATAAAATCTAATTCCACCGAAAACAAACCATCTTTTATCAAAAGAATCAAACTTTTTATAATATTCATATAATTCTTTCATTATTGGAATTAACTGTTCAGGCATTGCTAAATTTCTATTTTTTCTATTTTTTGTATTTGTGATTTTATAACCACCGTTAAATTTTTTTGTTGATAGTGTTTTATTGATTTTTACAGTGTTTTTATCAAAATCGATATCATTCCATGTTAATGCTTGTTGTTCTCCAACACGACATCCCATCCAAAATGCATAAGATATAAATGAATAGTCAACAATATCATCAATAACACTAATTAAGTAATTAAATTCTTTTGGAGTATAATATCTTATTTTAAGTTCATCATCATATATTTCATCATTGATACTAGAAAAATTTCCAACACTCTTAGCTGGGTTAAATTCTATTTCTTTATTATTAAAAGAAAATTCTAAAATAGAGCAGAGTAAACTATATATTCCTTGAAGTGTAGATAACTGATATAACTTACCATCTTCTTTCTTTTTTTCTTGGAGATATACTTTAAATTGTTTTATTTTTTGAATATCAATTTCTGTTATTAGTATATTCCCATCATCAAAAAAGTTCTTAATGTGTTTATTATAATCACTATCGTATGAGTATATAGATGATTCTTTATTCTTGGTATTTAATTTCTCTATTTTATATCTTTCATATGTATTATTTAATGTTTTACTTAGATTGATATATATACCTTTAGTTTTTAAATTTGTTAGAAATATTCTTTCAGCTTCTTTTGCCTCAGCTTTGCTAAAATATTTTTTAGATTTCTTTGGTATTATTTTATTTGAAGTAGGATCTTTATATCTTGTAAAAAATATCCATTTTCTTCCATCTTTGGTCCATTCTTTTTTTGGAACAATATAAATTGCCATAATTTTAAATCCCCCTTATTGCATAAAAAAGTTTATTTTGCTATAATTAGGGTACACAAAAAGAATAGATGTCTTGTCGGGCATTCTTATTTGATTTGTGTACCAATTTTATTGGTTGAGTCTCTGTTGCTGCAGAGGCTCTTTTTTATTTGTTTAAATTATTTACTATTTCTTTTCCATTTACTAGTAAATATAATAGAATTAAATCATCTTTATCTTCCCCAGACCACTCAAAAATCCATTTTATTTTTTGAGTTCCAGAATAAGTTATTACTGTCCAACGATAATTGTTATTGTACTGCATTTTAGTTATGTCCCAGTCTTCTAACAAACTACTTGTACTAATTTTATAGCCATAATCTTTTAATACAATTTGGGCAGTTGCTTGTATCATTTCATTTTGTTTGTTTGCACTATATTTACTGTTGCTATCATCACTACATGACTTAATAAGAAAAAACATAACAATAATAATGATGATTAACCAAATCATTGATTTATTTTTTATTTTCATACTTTTACTCCTTTGATAGAATAAAAGCCTAATACTGCTCGCCTTTTAGTCTATTTTTTAATTCTTTCTTTTTATTTCTGGATAACAATTTTGTCTTGTTTTCACTATAGAATATTATTGAACTATTTTTATAATCAACTTGCTTCACATTTAATAAATTAATTATGCAGCTCCGATGTGTTTTTATAAATTTATTTTTATCAAGTTTTACCTCAATATTTTGAATAGTATTATCAACTTCAAAAACTGAATCAATTGTATGAATTATTATTTTGTGATTAATTTTATTAACTTCAAAAAAATCAATATTTTTTTCAGTTAATTGATAACTTTTATTTTTATTTTTAAAATTTATTTTATTATCATTGCATGGTTCTTCTGAAATCATTTGTTTTATATATGAAATTTTCTCTATCAAATCAATCTTAATGTTTTTCTTATTAATAAAACTTAATGGTTTTATTGTACTATATAGAATTAGATTTTTATATTTTATAGTATCATAAGCAGTAATAAATATTATATCTGATCTGATATCAAAAGTTCTGATTTTTCTAGCTACATCAATTCCATTGATATCATTTACTTCAATATCTAGAATAAATAGTTTATATTTTTTTGTTGTAGCTATCTTCCAAAAATTTTTATTAAATCCTTCAAATTGAAAAATATTAATATCAATTCTTTCTTTTTGAAATTCTTGTACCAAAATTTTTTTTATTAAATCTCTAAAATATTCAATATCATCCACAATTACTACTTCTATCATTACTACTACTGCCTTATTTTATTCTTTTAATTAATTATAACAGAAATGATAAATAAATCATTTGGTAAATTTTACCACAGTCTTTATTTTTTCTTTTTTGTCATTATAAAAAACTATCAAATAAATCATAAAATGCCTCCATGTGCAAATATGATAAAAGTATTAATAATAAAAGCAAGTAAATTTAATGAAATGTTATTTTTTTGAAATGAAATGTCATTTTATGACTCTTTTTTATTTGATTCTCTTTTTATTTTTATTGATTCCTCAATTACTGAATCCATAATTTCTTTTTGTTCTTCTTCAGTTAATTCTTCCCATTTTTTTTGTGTTGATATTTCTACAAAGTTACCATCTTCTAAGTTAATTCTTTTTTTATATATTGTTTTTTCCTCTAAATCTTTAGGAATTACAAATCCAAATAAATCGTTAATATCAGTATTTAATATTTTACAAAGTATAGGTAAATATTCTACGTTTGGACTGCTAATTTCATTTTCCCAATTTGAAATGGTTCTTTTATCAATTGTTTTTAATGGCAAATTCTTCTTTTTTGCATATTCATTATAATGTTTATTAAAATTATCAGCTAAATCAGATTGCAACATATTCATTCTTTTTCTTGCATCTTTTATATTTTCTCCAATAGCCATATTCTCCTCCTTTCAAGCATATTCTAACATAATAATCTTAATATATCAAATAAAAAACCCAAAAAATAGGATTTTTATCTTGACAAAGAAATAAAATGGGCTTATAGTTTAATTAGTCCAAGAATATGGGACTAGATAAGGAGGTTAAAATGGTCCATCAAGAAGTTAAAAAATTTCTGGTTGAAAAAGGAATTAAGCAAAGTAGATTATCTATTTTAATTGAAGAATCCTTTCCAGATTTAAAATTTTCAAAAAATAAATTAAATAATATTTTGAATGGCAGAGTAGAATTAAGCGCCGAAGATTTCAGAATTATTTTATTTACACTCAAAAAAATTTTTCCAGAACTGGAAGCTAATTATTTTTATAAGTAAAGTCCCGACAAGACATAAAATTAAATAATAGATCAGAAAGAAGGTACACAAATGCAAAAAAAACCACCTAATTATCTAGAAATGGAGATGGTTATTAATTCTCCCTGGATAGATACAGAAGGAATATTATTATTGCTACCGATAGGAAAAAATAAAGCTAATAAAATAAGACAAGAAATTGAAATGGAAATGGAACAAAATGGAGAATTCTATTTTAAAACAAAGCCTAGATTAATACCAACTAAAAAAATAATTGATAAATATTTTATTAATGAAAAATTGATTAGAACAGAGGCAGCAAAGTTAAAAAAATAATCAAGTAGGAGGTGAAATTATATGAAAAAATTAAGTTTAAAAAGAAAATATTTAATTATTGCAAGAATGCTTTTATTATCCCTGTTTATAGTATCATCAATACATTTTATTTTTACATGGATATACATGATTATTAATCCATTTATACAAGAATATTTAGTTAGTTTTACATGGCTAGGTTTATCAATGAATGTTTTTGAATTATTTTATGTAATTTGGTTTATAGAGTATTTTGAAGATAAAAAGGAGGAATATGATGAAAAAACTGCAAAAAAAAGAGAGAACTCAACGACCAAGTAAAAGTTCCCTTTGCTTTAAAAAGCACCTTAATTATAGCACAGATTACGAAATAAATCAATTGAGGTGCTAATGATGAAAAATAGCTTTTTATTTTATTATGAGTATAGAGAAATACTTGAGGATTTATCCAATGAAGAAATTGGAATATTATTAAGAGCAATTTTAGATTATGAAATCGATAGCATTGAACCTAATTTTACTGGCCTTTTGAAAATGGCATTTAAAGTTATAAAAGGTAATTTGGATAGGGATCGTGAAAAATACGATAAAAGGTGTGAGACATCTGCACAAAATGGAAGACTTGGTGGAAGACCTAGAAAACTGGAAAAACCTAACTCAAAACCTAACTCAAAACCTAAAAAACCTAAAAAAGCCGATAATGAAACTGATAATGATGATGAAACTGATAATGATGATGAAACTGATGCTGATGATGAATTTAGAAAAAGTGCTGACTTATCTGATTCAGAAGAAAGTGAAATAAATGCCGATTTATTCACTTTTATCCAAAAAGCATTTGGTAGGACATTAAATGATATTGAATATGAACTTATTAATTCTTGGGAAGATAATGAATTGACTCGCTATGCCATTAAGGAATCGATTTTAAATGGAGCACGAGGAATTAGATATGTTCAAACTGTATTAGAATCATGGCATGCTAAAGGCTTTAAAACGATTCAAGATGTGAAAAATTATCAAGAAAAATATAAAAGATCCAAAAAAAATTACCATCAGACTGAAAGTGAATTACCAGACTGGTTTGATAAAGACTTAAAAAATGAAGAAATGTCAAAAGAAGATGCAGATGAATTTGATAAACTTGTTTTTGATATTACTGAAAGTGTAAAAAATATAAATGATAATTAGAGTAAAAAATATTACATTTAATTTTTGTTTATTCAGATTTTGGCATTCATGTGGAAACTATAAAGTCAATTATTATCAAATAGCAAAGTTTTTATCTTACTCAATTAATAAAAATCTTGACACACAAAATAAAATTATTGCCATTCAATGCTCAAAATGTAATAAAGCTACCGTTGCAAAATTAATAATTAGAAAAATCGATGATGAATTTTATGTTGAAAACGGAGGGGTGAGATAATTTGACAGTTAGAAAAGTAAATTTAAAGGAAGAATTAATAAAATGTGCTACTGATGATGAGGTAATCAAATTGCTTTCTGGAATTAGATATAGAGGTATTTTTTTAGGCATTATTATTGATTTACTTAATGAAATTAAAATATTAAAAAAAGAAAATAAAAGGAAATGGAGATAGAAATATTATGATAAAAATAGTAAAAAAATCGAATTATAAAAAAATAGTTGATGAATTAGAAAATTTGAGGATTTGCAATGAAGAATTAGCAAAAGTAAATGGTACCAGAAAGACAGAAAATGATAATTTAAAACTTCAATTTGATAAGTCAGAGAAAGAAAATAATTCTTTAAGAGAAGAATTAAAACAAGCCAATTGTAGTATTGAGAAACTAGAAATAGATAATGCATCACTAAGAGATATTCAATTAATTAATGAAACAGAAATAAATGAAAAAAATAGACAAATAGAAGATTTTTCAAATAAAAAATCCAAAACAATAGTAAAACTTGAAAAAGAATTATCAAAAATTAGAGAAGAAAATATAAAATTGGGTACTGCAAAAGGTGGACTTACAAAAGAAAATCATAAATTAAGAAGTCAATTAGATGCAAAAATTCAAATTATTAAGGAATATGAAAAAGCTATTGAAAATTTGAAAAACAAAAATCAAGTTCAGTTAGAAAAAATAAAAGAATTAAGTCAAAAGGTAGAACATGAAACAATAGAATATGAGAATGATGGATTACCTAAACAAACAAAACAAGTTTTAACAGTAAAAAGAAAAAATAGAAGAAAGTAGGTATGAAAATGGAAAATAATAAAGTAACAAAAAAAGATATAGACAATATTTTAGCTAAGACCTTTGTAAAGATAGAAAAATATGGTGATAAGACTGTTGTATTGATGGCAACATTACCTAATGGATTCGCAATTGTAGAAAGCTCTAGTTGCGTTGATCCTGTTAATTTTGATATGAGTGTAGGAGAAGAAATTTGCATGGACAAGCTAGTAGACAAAATTTATGAACTTGAAGGCTACAAGTTACAAAGTAAACTACATGAAGAACAAACTAACAATATTGGGTTAGAGATTAAAATAGAACAAAATCCTGATGAAATAAAATACATAATAAGTAATAAGAAAGTAGAGGAAAAGGAGATTATTTAATATGAAGATAACAAGTGTAAATATAAGAAAAGTAGAAATAGAAAACTCAAGAATGAAAGGAATTGCATCTGTATTATTAGATGATAGCTTTGCAGTTCATGATATTAGAATCATTGAAGGAGAAAAGGGATTATTTATAGCTATGCCTAGTAAGAAGACTCCTACTGGAGATTATAGAGATATAGCACATCCAATTAATCCTGAAATTCGTGCTATGTTTGAAGATAAGATAATTGAAGAATATAACAAATTAAAGTAAATTTATTATTTAAAAATCCTACAAACGATATCTTCATTTATCAACCACCTCTCTTATTAAAAAAATATCACAGCAAGTTTTAGAGCATTAATAGAGACATCTAAGCTCGTGTAGGATTGTTAGCTGTGATTTTTATTTATTTAGAAAAGGAGAAATAAGAATAATAGATAAATTACAACAAGAAAACAAAATCTTAAAAGAAAATGCAGAAAATAATGGCAAAGTAGTTGATAAAGTTAATTGGGAAAATATGTTATTGATGTAGAAAATGTAAACAAATACAGCATAAAAAAAGAAGAAAAAAGTTATTTTTCTTCATAATAATAATTATCAAAATAATCTTTGATATATGAATCAACAAATGAATTAATTTGCTCATTTGTTGCATGATCTTTGTAAATATGATTTCCATTTATATCAACTAATTGAAGCCCATATTTACCAGGACGATAAACATCAAATTCGATATTATCATCTTTTTCATAATAATGGATCATACCAACTAAATTATTTTTTGTTTTACTATCAAAGAATAGTAAAGTTTTTTCCATATTCTTCATCCTTTCTGAAAATTTATTCTTATTAAGATAATTTTCAAGGCAATAGTATCACACAAATAAAAAACTGTCAAAATTGCTATAAATAGCAAGTGCAGAATTTACATAAGTAAGATAAATAACTAAAGGATAATTGGAATAAGTTAAAAGAATATATAAGAAAAAATATAATTTATGATGATGTTGGAATGAAAATCTTAGACCCAAGTCCACTAGAAAATTATATGCAAGAAATAGAACAAGGAAGTGATAAAGATGGAAGTGATAAAGATATATAAAGAATTAGAAGTGATTCATGAATTAGAAGGTATAGCATCAATACTTGACATAGCCATAGATTATGTTATTGATGAAGAAAATAATAGAGAATATTTGGTATGTGATGATACTAAAATATGTACAAATGGTACAAGCATAAGAGGTATTAGAGAAGAATTTTTTGGATATGTATTTTTAAAAGAATGGAGAAACAGGTATTTAGGCTCGTTTGATAAACAAACAAGAAATTATATAAGGCAATATTGGTATGATGATAATTTTAAACAACCATATTTAAAAGCAGGTAGGTGATAGTAATGAATAAATATTGTTATGAAATAAAAGATGGAAAATGTAAGGGCTATTTTAAAATATATCAAGCAAAAAATGGTTCTATTCAATTAATGATGGGAAATCGTAATATTACTTTAACAGCACAACAAATATTAGATTTAAACATATATACATTTGATTTAATTGATTATGACCACGATAAATTTTTAGAATTTTATAAGTTAGGTGATAGTAATGTTAAAGATTAAAGATAGAGTAATTAATGGTAGATTAAAGGGACAAATAATTGACATTAAAGAAGTTGATGATATACCTGGGAATCCTAAAGTATATTTAATAAAGTATCCTTTATTTACATTCAGAAATCCATTTAAAAGAAAACTATGGACATTTGGTTTTGATTTAGAGAAAGTAGAGAGTGATGAATAATGTTATTACAAATAATGCCTATTATTGTCCCACATACAAGTAATGGTGGTAGTTACGTTAATGTACCAGAATGGTTACAAATAACTCTATTTGTATTATTGATTTTAGTTGTATTAGTAATGCTAATTTTATTAATAAAACTTATATTTGAATGGTAAGGAGTGATAATTAATGACTTGGGAAGAATATGCAAAGTTGATATTGGGTAATAAAAAAGTTGCAGAATTAAAAAAAGAATATAATTTGTGTACTAAAAAATATACATATGGAAGATATAAAAATTTTATTAATAGACTAAGGAAAGAATGCAAGAAAGTAGAAAAAGAAGGTGTAAGTGATGTTGAAGATTAAAGTATTTGATTGTGAAGATGAAAAAGATTTAACAAATGAATTAAATGATTTTATAGAAGATATATATAAACAAGATAAAGAAGTTATTGATATTAAATATTCAACTAGCATTGCTATAAATGATGAAGAACAAATATATTGCTATAGTGCTTTAGTTATGTATGATGATAAAATTGTCAAACAATATAAGCCAAAAAGATATGAAATATTAGAGAAAGTTGAAGAAAAATAAATGAAGAAATTATTATTAAGAATATTAAAAAGAAATCATCAAATATATAAAAAATGGAAATTAGAAGAGAGATTAGTATTATGTTTAATTAGAGATGAAGATAATGCTCTTCAAAGAAATATAAAAGCTGTTAAATATATAGATGAAAATTTAAAAAGACTATCAAAATTTGACAAAGAAGCAGTTCATTTATCATCAGTTATTAGGGAGTATCAAGAATTGAGAGAAATATTAACGACATTTAAAACAAATAATATATTAGATGAAGTGAATAAAGAGGTGGAATAAATGAGCGATGAAAAATTAGAAGAATATTTAAGAGTAATAGAGCCAAAATTCAATAGTCATTTAGAAAAAGGAACTATTGAAATGAGTAATGAATATTACAATCTTTTAGAAGAAAGAATGGCTAGACTTATTAATGAAAATGCAGAATTAAAGAAACAGCTTGAAGAAAATAAAAATCCGTTAAAAGGAATATTTGCACAAGTAAATGATGATACTCTTTTAAGAGATTGTGGAAATATGAATGCAGAAATAAACGAACTAAAAAATCAACAACAAGAGTTTATAAAATATTTAGAAGATGAAATAAAGGCTTGCAAAGCAGTTTCTGATTTATTATTTAATTCCAACAAAGAAATGAAAGTATATAAAGAAATTTTAACAAAATATAAAAAAATCATGAGAATATCAGATGAAAAATAGAATAATTATATTTTAACTAAAATAGATATTAAAAATCATAAAAACTATTTAGATAAAAAAAGATAAGTTTTAGCCTTATATTATATAGATAAAATTATGATTTAAAGTGTGCAATATAATATGCAGTTATCTTGCATCAAATATTAAGAAGAAAAGAGGAATGATATGATTGATAGTTTAAAAAAATTTAATGATTTGAAAACTTTATATTATTTAGATGATGAAATATTTAATTTGTACTTTTTTTTAAAAACGAATAGTAAATACGGAGATGGTGCTAGTTTAATTATTACTCCTACTCCAGAATCTAGCGAAAAGGTATTTAAAAAACTACTTTCACAATTAGGCAATTCTATTGATACAAGACATAAAAATTATGGTAATAGATATGAACTTATATTTAAAGATAATGAAAAAATTATAATTCAAGATATTCCTCATTTAATAAAAATATATAGACATTTTGATGGTATGCGAATTAAAAATATAAATTTTATGGAGTGATTTTATGACTAAAGGTGAGCTTAAACAAAAGATAGAAGAATTTTGTGAGAAAGAAAGACTTGATGAAAAGTCTAGCAAAACAGTAGTTGATTATAAAAACTGTTTGAATAAATTTTATGAATATATTGATAGTGATAAAATTGAATTCACAAAAGAATTTACCATAAAATACAAGCTATATTTAAAAGAACAATTAGAATCAGGACAAGCTAAAGTTTCTTCCATTAATAAATATGTAGTAGTATTTAATAAATTTTTAAAATATTTAGATGAAGATTATAAAAAAATTACTATTAAACAATTTAGAACTCAACAAAAATCTTCCTTAGAAAATCAAATGTCTAATCAGGAACATAAAAGAATGCTTCGAAAAGCCAAAGAGTTAGGTAAAGAAGAATTATATATGATAATTAAAACATTTGCACAAACAGCTATAAGAATTAGTGAATTAAGGTATTTTACAGTTGAAAATATAAAAAAAGGTCCATACATTGATATTTATAGCAAAGGAAAAGAAAGAAAAATTATTTTAATAGGTGATTTGCATCGCTCATTAAAGAAATATTGTAAAGAAAATAAAATAACAGAAGGTTTTATATTTAGAAGTCCTGATCCTAAAAGAAAAAATGATCCTGATAAGATGATAGACTCGTCAACCATTTGGAGAAACCTTAAGAAAATCGGTGGTATTGCCAGAGTTAATTTGGATCATATTCATCCGCATGGTTGGAGACATTTATTTGCAATCGCATATCTTCAATTGCCTGGCTCAACGATGACAGAATTGATGGATATTTTAGGTCATTCGAAAATGGAAACTACAAGCATTTATACTAGAACGACTTTGCAAGAAAAGAAAAAACGAATGGAGATGATTAAATTTTAAATGCTTAGAAAATGTAGCAAATGTCTTAAATTGAAAGAAGAATCAAAGGAGTTTTATTTAAGAACTGATAAATTTGGTTATAGAAGTTGGTGTAAAGAGTGCTTTAAAAATAATAGTAAAGCTAATAGAGAAAAAAAGAAAATATTTGACGATATATTTATACCACCAGATGGGCAACTGATGATTGACAATAATGGAAAAATTATTGAAAAAACAGGTATCAAAAATCATAAAAACTATTTAGATAAAAAAATATATATTTGAACCTTATATTATATAGATAAAATCATGATTTAAAGTGTGCAATATAATTCGCAGTTATCTTGCATCTAAAATATCAGAAATAAATGGTAATTATTTTAGCTTTAGTGAAAAAACTAGTATTAAAGCAAAATAAATAGAAAGAGGGGTATATGAACACATATTTAATAAAAAAAGAAAATGAAAATAAAGATATTTTTACTCGAGAAGTTTATGAAAAAGAATATGAAATTTATCAATCATATCCTAGATTTAATGTTTATAATGTTTATAAAGTTTATCCAAAAACAAAACAAAGAATATTTCTATATAGAATTACAAAATTAAGAACAGATTTTGGTAGAAGAATAAGAAGTAGAAAAGATTTACTGGCTGAGTTAAATAAAAGTTTGGAGGTTATAGATGGAACAGACCAATCTCGTGGAAGTAACATCTAAAAAAGAAAATGGAATATATAGAAAGAAAGTAAAATATTTACAAAACTATTTTTGGATAGTACAGGATTTGCTTGATGAACTAGTTAGAAATCAAGAAGATATTAAAGCATCCTCAATTTCAGATATGCCAAAAAGTAAAGTTATCACAACAATTGATAATATTTATATCAATAAAGAGAAAAGTAAACAAAAAATAGAGCTTGATACAAAAAAACTATTTAATAAGAAAAAAGAAATAGAAAATGCCATAAACAAATTAGATGATCCACAATTAAAATATGTTTTAAAAAATAAGTATTTATTCTTTAAAACAATAGAAGAAATCTCAATTAATTTAAATAAATCATATAAACAAATTTCGCGTTGGCATACTGATGCCATAAACAAATTAGAATTGCCAGACTCAACTAAGGATTGAGTCTTTTTTGTTAAATGTCTAGCAATGTCCTACGATGTCTAGCAATGTCCTAGAATGTCTAAAAAAAATATGCTAGTATGTTATCATGGATTTATTAATAAGAAGTTGAAATAATATGACTTCTTATTTTTTTGTATTTGAGGGAATTGATGAAACAAAGAAGAAAAAGAAGAAAGATATATGATTGGCCTACGGAAATAGCAAAAGGTAATACTGATGCATTTTATAAATCAACAGATTTTGATATTTTAAGAGAATATGTTTTGGAAAGAGATAATCATATGTGCCAATTCTTTTTAGGAAAATGGACAGATAATATTCATAAACCATTCTTTATTAAACCAATTCCAGCAGATACAGTCCATCATATTGTTCCAATCAAGGAGCGTCCAGATTTAGCTCTAGATCCTGATAATTGTATTTCACTATCTCATCTAGCACATGAAATAATAGAAGACAGATATAAATTTCGCTTTAAAAGAAAGAAAAAAGTCTTGACAGAAGAACGATGGGATTAAAATATACCCCCATCATATTCCTGGACCGTTCTCTTCCTTAAGGGGAGCGGGTGTGCGGTACTGACTGTTTCACTTTTCCGTACGCGCACATACACATGAAGAATAAGCACAATGGTTATGTTCTTAATAAGAAAAAAATAGTGATGTTTTTTATACTTGTATTTCATTAAAGACTTTAATATTTGGTATATAACTTGCTATCTTTTAGTCAAGAAACACTACAGTTTTCTAAAAAATGTGAATATTTGTAGATCATAAAGTTTTTGAAAAATGTCATCAAAATATCATAAAAAGAGATGGAAAAAGTGGTAAATCAGCTCAGGAACAGCTTAAACATTTAATCAAAAAATATTGGAAAAATATAAGTTAATTATTATTTATTTTGAAATAATGAATATTTTTGATTCAGAAGAAAGATGGTGAATAATATGGCTAAGACAAATGCAGCAATTATTAGAGATGATTTAAGGGCACAATTAAAATCTCAAGAAAAAAATGGAAAATATTATGATGATCTTGTTAATGATTATATTTATTATTTAGAATTGCGTGCAAAATTGAAAAAAGATATTCGTGATAAAGGTTTGCGATATAAAACTACAAATGCAGCAGGAAAAGAAATAGAGAAATCTAATGAGAGCATTATCAATATAACCAAAGTTACTTCACTGATGCTGAAAATATTAAGTGAATTGAAATTAAACGAACCTTTGATTCATCCACCATCCAAGCAAACAGTGACAGAAAAAAGGAAAACTTCAGAGGAAGATATAGATGATCTATTGTCATGAAATACAGGAATATCTTAATATCTATGAAAATTCAAAAAATGTTTTCAATAAAGAAAGAATTTTATTAATGGAAAACATTGTAAAACCCACATTAAAAAGGACGGATATTAATTTTGATACAGATACTTATTACAAATGCCTAAAGTATTGTGAAAAATGGTATTATTCTTTATTTCCGTTTCAAAAATTTATTTATGCTTTTGTTTTTATGTACGATAAAGATGATTTTCCATTATTTCGTACTTTTTTTATTGAAATGGGGCGTGGAAATGGCAAAGATGGTTTTATTTGTCCGTTGATTGACTTTTTAACTTCACAATATTATGGAATTAAAAATTACAACATTGATATTGTTGCTAATTCTGAGAGTCAAGCAAATGATACCTTTTTAGTAATTTATGAAACAAAAGAAACTAATAAAAATATTATGAAAAAATATTTTTCTTGGAATAAGGAAGAAATAATAAATGATATTACTCATTCTAGAATAAGACCAAATACTTCAAATCCAAAAACTAAAGATGGTAAAAAAGCTGGTGCTGTGGTCTTTAATGAGTATCATGCCTATGAAACAGATGAGCAAATTAAAGTCTTTCAAAGTGAATTAGGAAAGATTAAGCATCCAAGAATTTTCATAATTACTACAAATGGTTATGTTCGTGATGGACCATTAGATGAACTAGAAGCAGTTTGTAACGGTGTGTTGCACGGAGAAAGCAATGAGCTGAGATATTTTCCATTCGTTTGTAAGTTAGATAATCCTGATGAAGTAAATGAACCTGAAATGTGGGAAAAAGCTAATCCAAGCATTCAATATATGCCAATTTTAAAGCAAACCATAATGCTTGATTATTTAGAAATGCAAAAATTTCCTTCAAAAAGGCCAGAATTTATGACAAAAAGAATGAATATTCCACAGAGAAATGAGGCTAATTTCATTACTTCTTGGGATAATCTTTTAAAAGCTTCCTATAAGGATATTTCTAAAAGAATAGAACGCGATACACCAATATTAGAAAACAAACCTGCAGTTTGTGGAATAGATTTTGCAGAATTTAACGATTTTGCATCAGCTGGATTTCTGTTTGAAGAAAATGGTGAGCTTATATGGAGAGTGCGAACATGGATATGCACTTCAAGTAATTATTTTAAAGATATTAAATTTCCATTTAAAAATACCGGACAGCCTGGATATCAAGATTTTATATTGGTTGATAAGCCATCTATTGATGCAGAGGATATTGTAGATTGGGTTTATGATGAAATGATGAAATATGATACTAAAAAAATAATTTTAGATATGTATCGTTTTAAATTACTAAAAAAATATTTCATAGATAAAGGTATTACTATTGAAGATAAAAACAATCCAAATGGAATGATTAGAATGATAAGATTTCCAGCAAGTTTAGCAGCAATATATGCTCCTAAGATTGAAAAAGATTTTGCAGATGGCAAAATCAATATTGGAAATAGTGCAATGATGCGATGGGCTGTTAATAATACAAGTGCAAGATTACGCAAAGACGGAAATAAAGTTTTTGAAAAAATAGAACCAAAATTAAGAAAAAACGATCCTTTTATGGCGTTTGTTTGCGCTATTAGTGGAATTGAATTATTAGAACAAAAAATTGTATACGCTTATTATTAGAGGTGATAGAATGGGATTTTTAACCAAATTGTTAAATCAAGATAAAAATGGAAATTTGATAGATGTTTTAACATTAATGCAAAATGACAAACTTGCAATTAAAAAGAATGCAATTGAACACGCAATTGATTTAATTGCTAAAACGATTTCAAAATGTGAATTTGAATATTATAAGTATAATTCTGAAAGTAAAAAATTAGAGCGTAAAAAGAATAATGATACCTATTATAGATTGAATATTAAACCGAATGATAATGAAATAGCTACAACTTTTATTTATAATGTGGTAGCTAAATTACTGAAAGAAGAAGAGGCATTAATTATTAGCATAAATAAAAAATTATATTTGGCTGAAAGTTTTAAATATTCTTCAAGCATACTTAAAGAAAAGAAATTTTATGATATTAATTTAGTAGATTGTGATAATAATAAACTAGAGTTAGATAAAACATATTATTCTTCAGAATGCGTTTATTTAAATTTAGGATTATCTGAAATAAGACAATGTTTAGATGATTATTACTCTGATATTGGAAAACTTATTTCAATACAAGACAAAAAATATATAAATGCTAATTTACAAAAATGGAAATTGACAATACCTGGTACACAACCAAAATTAATGGATCCAAAGACTAATCAACCACTTAATTATGAACAATATAAAAAGAAAATAACAGATGGCCTTTTAGATACAAATGATGCAATCGTAATGTTATCAAATGATTTTGGATTAGATAAACTAAGTAGTAATGAAAAATATAATTCAGATGATTTGTTAAGATTAGAAGAAAAATGGGAAAAGGAAGTTGCAATGGCATTCAATATTCCTACCGATGTTTTTTATGGAAGTAAAACCGATAAATCAACAGGAACGACAGATTTTATCACATTTGCTGTTTTACCAGTAACTGCTATTCTTGAAGATGGGTTGAATGGTGCATTAATAAAAAAAGATGATTTTTTCAAAGGAAATATGATACGAATCAATAAATTAAATATAAAGCATTTTGATATTTTTGATTGTGCATCTTCTATTGATAAATTACTTAGTTCGGGCTTTAGTCATGATGAGAATAGGTATTTCTTAGGAATTCCAGAAACTGGCGAAGAATGGGCCCAGGTACATCATATTACTAAAAATTATGGAAATGTTTCCGAAATTTTAGGTGGTGATAAGATGGACTAGGCATCAAAAAATATCACGGTTGGAGGTGAAATAAATGAAAGAAGAAAAAGAAGATAAATATTTAAGATTTAAAAAAATTGATGAAAACACTACAGAGCTTTTTATTTATGGTGATATTCGTAAAAAGGATTGGATAGATAATTGGCTTGGTGATGAATCAGGAAGAACTGGTGCTTTAGATTTAGCTACTGCATTAGAGCAAATTGATACGCCAACACTTGTTGTAAGAATTAATTCTTATGGTGGAAGTGTATCAGAAGGTTTGGCAATTTATAGTTTATTATCCGACTTTAGAGGAGAATTAATAACTAAAGTAGATGGTTTTGCCTGCTCTGCTGCAAGTGTTATTTTTATGGCTGGAAAGAAAAGAATCGTTCCAGAAAGTGGTTTACTTATGATTCATAATGCATGGAGTAGTGCAACTGGTGATTATAATGCTTTGGCAAAAGCGGCAGAAGATTTGAAAAAGATTACACAACCAAGTGTTGACATTTATGTTTCAAAAACAAATCTTTCTGAAGAAGAAATTCGTTCTATGATGGATAGAGAGGAATGGATTAATTCTAAAGAGGCCTTTGATTATGGTTTTTCTACAGTATTAGAAAAAAATGATGCTAAACAATCTATAGAAAGTGATTATTTATATAAACTTGTAAATAATCATAAAAGTCTTCAGAAAGAACTTAAAGAAAAAACCGAATTAATTGAAGAATTACAAACAAAAATTAATAATTCAGTTAATTTAGCAGAAGATCCTTGGAGATCTTTTTTTAATTAAAAAAATAGGAAGAAGGTTATATTTATGAATTTAGAAAATCAAAAAGAAGTAATTAGCCAAAAGGCTAAAGAGATTATTGACGCAAGTCAAAATAAAACTGATGGTATTGTTGAAGCTATAGAATATGTTCAAACAGAAACACACAAAGAATTAATAGAAAAACTACAAAATGAATCTGAGGAAGCAAAAAGCAATAAACAGTTCCAAGAAAAAATGGGTTTAAGAATTTTAAACAAAGAAGAAAAGAAATTCTATGAAGCATTAGTTTTAGATCCAAAAGCTGCTGTTACAGCAAATCAAATTGATATTATACCATCAACAATTGTTGATAGAACATTAGAGGATTTGAGAACAAGTAAACCAGGAATCATGAATTTAATTGATTTTGCTCCAGCTTCAGTATCAAAATGGTTTACTGCTGAAAAAACAGGAACATTTGCATGGGGAGCATTAACTGCAAACATTTCTGGAGAATTAGGTGCAACTTTTAAAGCTTTAAACATAGAATTAGCTAAATTATCAGCTTATTTAATTATTCCAAAGGCAATTCGTGAATTAGCACTACCATTTGTTGATAAATATTTTACTGCTATCCTTGCTGATGTTATGTATGCTGGTATTGCTGATGGATATTTAAATGGTACTGGAAATGAAAAGGCTCCAATTGGAATTTATAATCAAATAGCTGTTAAAGAAAGCAATGGGGCAAATAAGGCAAAAGATTTAAATAATTTAACAAATTTTAGACCAAAATCATTAGCTCCAGCAAAAGTTTCATTATCAAAAGATGGTTTAAGAAGTCTAGATAAAATTTATTTAATTTGCAATCCAGCTGATCGTTATAATTATGTAGATCCTGCTATGTTAGATTATGAAGGAAAAAATATTTCTTCAGATAAAAACATTATAGTTATTGAAGAACCACAAAATCCTAAGGGAAAGGCTATATTCACTTTACCTGGTAAATATACAATGGGATTTAGTGGATTTAGAATTGATGAATATGATCAAACTAAAGCATTAGAAGATGCTGATGTTATCATTGCTAAAGCGTATGCAAATGGTCGTGCTGTTGATGATTCATGTGCTTGGCCTTTTGATGTTACTAAGTTAGAAGAATATATTCCAGTTTTCAAAACTGTTTCAGAAGCTCAAGCTAGCAAAGAAGTAGCAGGCGTTTAATTAGCGCTTGCTTTTGAGGAGGAATACGATGTATAAAGTTATTCGTAAAGATGGGTTTAAGGATCTTCAAGATGAAACACAACATATTTATGAATTTGGAAATGATTTTCCTTATGATGGTAGAGAAGTCAAGGAATCTCGTTTACAAGAGTTGGCAACAGATTTAAATAAAGTTAATGAGCCATGCATTGCTTTAGAATCTGATTTATTATTAACTTCAAAAAAAGATATTATTAAATTATTTGAAGATGAAAATCTAGAATATGATAAAAATGCTAAAAAAGAGGATTTAATTATCGAATATGAATATCAAAAATCTAGAAGGCTTTTAAAAGCAGAAGTTGAAGAAATGAATTTGGAGATTTCTGAAGAAATTTCAAATTATCAAATCGTTGAATTAATTTTAAAGAATCAAAAATAATCATGGCAGTTGATAAAATAAATACAGAAGTTAAAGAATTGAGTGAATTTGATAAAAAACTACTTGAAGAAATTAAAATTGAACATCAAATTTCATCATTTAGAAAAGATGATACAGCATTAATTAATTACATTCATGAAGGAATTGCAGATATTGATGAAAATAATGGAGTAGTTACAGATTATGATGAGGATTTAATTTCTAGAAGATTATTAAAGCTTTATGTATTATTCGCAGATAATAAGCAACTTGCTAATTTTAAAGTATATTACTCAAATGATTATGCAGAACGTCAAAGATTTTACTTTCAAAAATACAATACCAACTTATAATGATGGATATTTTACTTTATTTAGAATAGAACAAGGTGATGAAAAATATCCAACAGAAAAATTGATTAATACACAAGAAGAAATATGTTTTGAGGAATTATCTATAACAGATAAACTTAGATTTGCTGCAGAAGAAAGAAAAATTAATTTAGTTAGCAAAATAAGAATTCCTCAAACAAAAGAAATAGATTCTTTATGTGTTTTAAAAATAGGAGAGGAGTATTATTCGGTTTATAATATTTATCATTTTGTAAATGAAAATGGTTATAAACAAAGTGATATCACTTTAAAAGAATATGTAGGGCCAATTTATGCAAATAACTAAAGAAGAATTAATAAATTTATTAGATAGTTTAAATATTTGTGTTGCTGAAGGAATTAATAAAGATAATCATACTAACACTTTTCCTAGAATAGTTTATTGGGAATATTATTGGGAATTTCTACAAGCAAGTTCTAAAACTTATAATACATTAGTTACTTATCAAATATCATATTTTTCAAAAACTCCAAGAGATAATAATCTTTTAAAGTTAATATCTGCTCTTTTAAATTTAGGAGTTGTCCCAGAGGTTAGTCATGAATATATTCAAGAAGATAAATATTTTCACTCATTCTTTAAAATTGATGTATTAGAAAATGTCATTTCATTCAACGAATGATTTTGATGGAATTAATGATTTAATCAACGATTTAAGTAAATATGTTCAGTCTGCTAGTAATCCCGTTGAAATATTAGAAGTTGGTGCTAAGGAATTTGTTAAGGATTTACTAAAACTTACTAAGCCAGTTTCAAAAATTAAAAAAAGTGGTTATACTCATTTGATTGATACATTTTGTTATGCAAAAACAAATAATAATGAAATTGAAGTTGGGTGGGGTAAATATTATGGTCGTATGGTAGAAGATGGTACTAAAAAGACCCATTCACAAGCTCATTTAAAACCAACTTTTAATAAAAATAGGGATAAATACTACCAAAAAATGCTAGAAAAATTTAAAAAATAGGAGGAAAAATTATGCAAACAAAAAAACCAATGATTAAGGAAAGTGTAGGTTCACAATATTATGCTTTTAATACACCAAATGAAAGTGGTGCCTTTGATTCATCAACATATGAAACAACTATTAAAACAGATACTGTAAAAAGTATTGGAACTACTGAAAATGCTGAAAGCACAACAGTGCGTGCATCAGGAAAGGATTATGAAACTGTTAATCAAAGTTCAAATGTAGAATTAGCTGTTGAAGTTGTGGCATTTGATCCAGATGATTTAGCTCGTATGCGTGGTGATGTAGTGGGAAGTAAAGGATTAATCTCTAGTGGTAGAAATACACAAAGACCTTTCTTTGCTTACGGTAAAGTTGTAAAAAAAGTAGGCGGTGGTTTTAGATATGATTGGTATCCAAAATGTCAATTAGTAGAAAATACCGATGATATTTCTACTAAAGAAGATAGCTTCAGTGAACAAAATGATACTGTCACAATTAGATGTTATGCTTTTAACGATGAAGGCGATATTAAAAATTATGTAGATAGTGAGTCTGCACATTTTCCAGAGGGCCTTACTGAAGAAAAATTCTTTACAAAACCTATTATTACAGAAGCTGATTTGACTGCATTAACTACTAAAGGAGTATAGAAACTAAATTCTATGCTCTTTTTTTTATTATTAAAATAGGAGGTGTTAAAAATGAATTTAACTTTAAAAAACGGTGAAACAATTAATCTTGAGGTAGGACCATTATTTTTAGAATATTTAGATGACTACGAAGGTGGTATAGAACAATTAATTGCTGATTGGAAAGCAAAAGAAAATCTTATGTATATTATTAATTTTTTTGCTTATTCAATAATAGCAGCAAATTATAATCGACCTATTGAAAAAAGAGATTCCTTAAAATTGATTAGTATTGAAGATTTAGAAAAAATATCTAATTTTATTAGCGAAAAACTACCTGATATTGAAAATACAACTAATAATTTTAAAAGTTCTAAACATTTTTAAGGGGTGCTGTAAATGAATAACAGTGATTTAAAAAAAGTTGGTTTAGTTTTTAAAGCTGATGGAACGACAGATTTTATCAAATCATTACAAAATATTAATGGTACATTGCAAGAAAATTATTCAAGATTTAAGTTGGTTCAATCACAATGGGATAATTCTACAAAAAGTTCTACAAAACTAAAGGACAAATTAGAATATTTGAACAATGCTTATGATCTTCAAAAAGATAAAGTTAACCTGTTAAAACAAGAATTAGATGAATTAGAAAACAGCGAAAATCGTGATGAAAAAGCTATTCAAAAGAAAACTAATCAGTTAATTCAGGCTGAAACTAAATTAAATAATTATAAAAATAGAATTAATGAAACCAACGCAATGCTTAAGACTGGTACTATAAATTTAGCTGAGTATGGGAAAAAGTTTGAAGATGCTGGAAATTTAATTGAAGAAGCTGGTAAAAAATTTCAAAAGTTTTCACTTGCATCATCTGCAGGATTAACAGCTTCATTAAAAACAGCAATAGATTTTGAAGATGCCTTTGCTGGTGTTATTAAGACAGTTGATGCAACAGATGAGCAGATAGAGGAATTAAGAAAAGGTATTATTGCTATGTCAACTGAGCTTCCTGCATCTACAACTGAAATAAGTAGTGTAGCTGAAGCAGCAGGACAACTTGGTATTCAAGCAGATAATATTTTAAGTTTTACTAAGACAATGATTGATTTAGGTGAATCTACCAATTTGACGGCAGATGAAGCAGCATCTCAGTTGGCAAAATTTGCTAATATTATGCAAATGTCTCAAAAAGATTTTGATAAATTAGGATCAACAATTGTTGATTTAGGAAATAATTTTGCTACTACGGAATCAGATATAGTTGAAATGGCGATGAGGCTAGCAGGTGCTGGTAAACAAATTGGTTTAACTGAAGGCGAAGTATTAGGATTGGCAGCAGCATTAAGTTCAGTTGGTATTGAAGCTGAAATGGGTGGTTCTGCTATATCTAAAGCAATGATAAAAATGCAAAATGCTGTTGAATTAGGTGGCGATAAATTAAATACAGTATTAAAAAAGACTGGAATGAGTTTAAGAGAACTTGAATTAATGGCTGCTAATGATTCAAAAGGTTTCAAAGAAATGTCACAGAGTATTGGAATGACAAGTACAGAGGTAAAACAATTAATTACGGCAGGAACTAATTTGGAAGACTTTGCAAAGGTTTCTGGTATGACAACAGAACAGTTCAAAAAAGCATGGAAAGAAGATGCAGCAGGTGCATTATCAGCTTTTATAAAGGGATTAGGAGATGCTGAAAATAAAGGTGAAAGTGCTATTTCTATGTTATCAGAAATGGGTTTAACTGAAGTTAGATTAAGAGATTCTTTATTAAGGGCTGCAAATGCTGGAAATTTATTTAATGATGCTATATCAAATGGTAATAATGCTTGGAAGAGTAATACAGCTTTAACAAACGAAGCAAATAAAAGATATGCAACATTAAAAAGTCAATTTGATATAATGATTAACAAAATTAAAGCTATGGCAATTAATTTAGGGACTAAAATGATGCCAACGATGGAAAAAATTGTAACTAAAATAGGAAATCTTGTAGAAAAATTTATAGAATTAGACGATAAAACTGCTGATAACATAATTAAAATTGCATTATTTGTTGCAGCACTTGGTCCGACTATTACTATAGTTGGTAAAACAACAAGTGCAATTGGTAAAACAATTAATGCCGTTACAACTTTTTCAGAGGCATTGAAGGTTTCTCAAGGAGCAATTACTTCTACTAATTCTACAGTTAATGGTCTTGCAACAATTATGAGTGCAGTAAAAAGTCCTATAGGGTTAGCTTGCGTAGGAATATCTGCAGCTATAATTGCTATTAAATCTTCATCTGATGATGTTTCAAAAAGTGTTAAGAGCAATTTTGAAGCAATGGGTACATCTGCAACTGAATTTCTAAGTGGAATTGATTCTGCGCAGTCACATATTAGTGCTTTTAATACAACATTATTCGCTTCTAATGAAGAACAACAAAAGTTAACACAAAATATGACTGAAATTCAACAGGGAATTAATGGAATTGCTAAAAAAGCATCAGATGAGCGAAGAAGTTATACTGATGCCGAACTTAAACAATTGGATTCGTATTTTGAAAAATTAAGGGAATTGAAAGATAAAGAATTACAAATTCAACAGCAAATTGGTGTTGCTATTACACAACAAGCTAAGACCTCATCAGATTCATTTAGTGGTTCTTTAGAAGAATATAAAGTTTTGTCACAAGAGTGGATTAAAACGGCACAAGACCAAGCTAATGCTGAAATTTCTATTATTAACCAGCGTACTATCGAAGAAATTGCACTTTTAAATACCCGATATGGTGAAAAAGCTAATATGGAAAATGCTGAATATGCTAGAGAATATAATGCTATAATTGCTAAAAAAGAATCTTCTATTGCTCAAGCTAATGAAGAAGTTGCAAAAGTTAATGCAATTTATTCTAATGGTTATACTTCACGCGCAACAGAAAGTGATACTTTCATGCAAAAAATAACAGAATCAAATTCCAAAATAGCTGATGAAGAACAAAGACACGCAACAAAAATAAAAGAAATTCAAGACGGAATGCTTGAAGATAAGAAAAATAATGATCATGCATTTTTAGAGGCTGAAAAAGGTAAAAATGCAGAATTTGGTACTGAACAACAAAGAATTGTTAATGAGGATATTGAACATTCAAATACAATTAAAAATATTTGGAAAAATATGTATGAGAATATGAGTGAAAGTGAAGCTAAGCAACTTGGATCGTGGTTAGCAATGGTTTCTCAGACTGAAATGTATGGTGGAAAGATAGATGATGAAACTCAAAAAGTAGTTGATGGTATTTTGTCAAGTTATGATTCAATGCCAGAAAGCACTAGAAAAGTAATGGAAAATGCTATGAAACCAATGCTTGAAGAAATGGAAAAGAAAGAACCTTCTTTATTTACTAAAGCTACAAATATTGCAAACGGTATATTAAATAGATTAAAAAAAGCATTCGATATTCATTCACCATCGAGAAAAACAAGAGCAATTTTTAGAAATGTAATGAAGGGTTCAGAATTAGGGGTAGAAGATGAAGAAAAAAATCTATATAAGCAAACAGAACAAATTGCTAAAAATGTTCAATCTGAGTTTGAAAATATAAAACCTAATACTGATTTTATTGATAATATTAGATCATCTTCTAATAGTGGCAATATTAGTGGCTATACTTTAAATAATGGTAATTATTTAGATATTGATTATGAAAAACTTTCTAAAGCATTTTTAAAGGCACTTAATACTTGTAAGTTATCATTAGATCGTGATGGATTTATAAAGTTTATTCAAAATGTAATATATGAGGTGATGTAAATGTTTAAATTTAAAGGAAAATCTAGTAAAGAAATGGGTGTTGTTATAGAGGAAGAACAGCTCTTTTTAGCTAAGGCGGCACAAAAGTATGAAGAAATAGATATAAATGGTAGAAATGGTTCTATTTTTAACGAATTAGGCTATTCTAATGTTGAGATACCTATGAACATACAAATTCTAAATTCTGCCAAATTAGACGATATTTTTGAGTGGTTAAATGGCCCTGGTGAGTTTGAATATAATGGACGTATTACTACAGCTTATTTTTATAACGAAATTTCACCTCAAAGAATGGTGTCAATTAAAAATGCTGAAATAACATTTAAACGATCACCATTTTGGAAATTAAAAGAATCTGAGTTTCAAATAATTAATAATGAAGTTAATAATGAAGGAAATATTTTTTCTAAACCTATAATTAGACTTGAAAAAGGTAAAAATGATACAGTTGATATAACAATTGCTGATATTAGATTTCAATATAATTTTTCCAATGAAACTTATGTTGAAATTGATTGTAACGAATGCATAGCTACATACAATAATTTAAATCGAAATAGAAATTTAATAATAGGTTTCGAATTTCCTAAACTATTGCCAGGTAAAAATACTATTATTATTCATTCTGGTGATCCTGTAATAAAAATTAAAGATAAGGATAGATGGTTATGATAAAAATATTCAATCCAACTGATACAGATTTTACATCAGCTGGCAACATCTGCATAAATCCTTTGAAATGTATAGAAACTAAATCAAAATCACTTAATGGTTGGAATTTAAGCGTTGAGGTTGATATTAACTATCAAGAATATATTAAAAAAGACTATTTAGTTGTTTGCAAAACAAAATCCTTATTTAATCCACAGGCTTTTAGAATTAATAGTAATATTGAATATACATCAAATAAGATATCTTTTACAGCTGATCATGTATATTGTGATAGCGAAAATTATTTCTTATTAGATGTAAGGCCTACTAAATTAAATGCTATTTCATCATTAGAATATGTAAATGAAAGGACTGATAAAAAAAGTCCTTTTTCTGTGTATTCAGATATTGATTCAATTTCAACTTCTTATTTTATTCGTAAAAATTTGTTAGAGGCATGGGAAATATTTGAAGAAAGATATTCAGGTTATTTTCAATTTGATAATTGGAAAGTAAACTTAATACAAAATATTTCTAGAGATACTGGAATTATAATTTCATATTCACAATATCTTGAAAGTCTTAATATTATTGAAGATTGGAGTAATGTAGTAACTAGACTCTATCCAACTGGACCAAATGGTATTATGCTGGATGAAAAATATTTAGATGCTGATGTTCAATACGATGTTCCATATACTAAAACTATTCAATTCGATTCTGATATAGAATTTGATTTACAAACAGATGAAAATTTAAAACAAGAATTAAAAGAAAAAGCAATTAAGTATATAAATGAAAATAAATATCCTAAAATTTCTTATGAGGTACAATCTAATGTTAATCAAGAACTTGATATTGGCTATATGGTGCAAATCAAGCATCCATTAGTTGATATTACTGTTGAAGTAATTGAATATCAATACGATCTAAATTTGGGAAAAACAATTTCACTTGTTTTTGGTAATTTTACTAGAGATGTAAAAAAGAAGTTTGATTCTATTAAACAAGAAATTAATTCCCAGGCTGAAAAAATTAGTTCTCAAGGGAAATTAATTCAAGAACAAACGAACTTAATTAATAGCCTTAATAAGAATGGTCATGTTTATATAAGCGATAATGAAGTTTTGATTTTGGATAAATTGCCAAAAGAAAATGCAAAAAATGTATGGAGATGGGGACTTGGTGGGCTTGGCTTTTCGTCTCAAGGGTATGAAGGCCCATTTTCTACAGCTATTACTCAAGATGGAAAAATTAACGCTGATTTCATTTTGGCTGGAAAAATTAATACAAATTTGATAGAAGGTTACGATCAATTGGTAACAAAAGTTTCAAAGACTGAAGAAACAGTCGAAGATATAACTACAACCACTCAAACGTCAACAGGAGGCAATAGCTTATACTTAAAAGAAGCCTTAGAGAGTAATGCACTAGAATATAGTGTTGATGGAAGATGTGAGCAGGAAACAAGAAGTGGGAAGAATTTATATAATTTTAAAGATACTACAAATGTAGGTAATGGTGTAACAACCGATGAAGATGGTTGGATTACAATTACGGCTGATAATACTAGTGGTACTAGCGTTATATATAGAAATTATTTTACAAAAAATCTAAAATTAAAAACAAATACTAACTATGCTATCGTTATGGAAGTAAAAAATGTTTCTAGAACAGGTGATAATGCTATATGGCCGGTCAGTGTATATAGTACGACAGAAGGTCAATTTGATGGTGGCTATCGTTATGATTTGGCAACTTTATCTAATAATACTATCAAAGTAGCTATTCGTGTAACAAAAAGTAATTTTACAAACATTAGTAATGGTTTGAGAACATTTTTATCAGTAGGTGCAGGTGCAAAGTCAACCATCACTTTTAGACTATCAGTATTAGAAGATACTACTGTAACGGCAGAAACTTTTAAATATGAGGCGTTTGGAGCAAGTCCAAGTCCAGACTACCCAAGTGAAATTAAAACTGTTAAGGGGATTAGAAATTTACTTAATTTAAATGCACCAACTTCAACTACTAACGGAATTACTTGTACTAACAACAATGATGGGTCAATAACTATTAACGGACATACAACGAAAGACTTTAGGTATTATTTAACGAACGATAATATCACTTTTGAGAAAGGAAAAAAATATACAATATCTGCAAAAATTTTAAGTGGTAGTTGTACGAATTATAGTCCTTCTGCACCGTGGGCATTTATGTTTATGGCAGATTTTCATAACAACGCAACAGCGACTTATATTAATTCAACTACAAAGGAAATTGAAAGGACTTTTGATGGTTCAAATGCTTCAGCAAAACCTAACTTATGGTTTGGTTGGAATTCATCAACCACAGAGAAGGATGCTGTTTTCAATGACCTAAGAGTTCGATTTATGGTTGAAGAAGGCACAGTAGCCCATAGCTATGTCCCATTTGGTATTTACGAAAAAATTAAAATTACGGGGAAGAATGTATTTAATATTCAAAAATGGTTAAATGCAACATTACCAGTTGTTCGTGGTGTTCTTAATTCAAAGACAAGTAATGGTATAAGTTTAACGGCAACTGCTAATGATTGTTATACAGAAACATACAATATGTCCCAAACAACAAATAAAACAGCTATTGATAAGTTTGGTTTTGAAATAGAAGGAAACACCGATTACACATTTTATACTAAGAAATCTGACACAATAGGTGGAGTAAACTATGTATTTTATTTCGATAAAGATTATAAATATATATCATTAAAAAGTAACAATTCGATTACTAATGAAAACTTTCTGAATTTTACTACACCACCAAATGCTAAATATATATGTCTTAGACTTGGAATAACTAAGTCTGGTGATACAGTAGAGTTTTCAAATATAATGTTATTAAAAGGTACAATAACGACAACACCTGACTACGAACCCTACAAAGAAAAAGAAGTCTTAATTGATTTAGCTAAAGAGAATTTGTTAGAAACACCATATACTGAATCAAATAAATTAACAGCTACTGCAACAAGAAATGACTATTATGCTGCAATTGATTATTATGCAGAGTTGGAAGCAGGCAAGACATATACATTTAGTTGTAAGACAGATGGTACTTTTGGTGCTAGTAATCAACAAACACAATGCTATTTATTATTTGATAAAAAATACGACTATATAATACACATGGATGATAAAAACTGTTTTAACTTTACACCGACACAAACAGGAAAATATTATGTAAGGTATGATGTTAATATTAAAGGTGAAACTCATTCTTTTTGGGATTTTGCAATTTATGAAGGCACAAATGCAGATAGCAGCTATGAATTAAACTCAATTGGTGATACAAAGGACAAGCTTGAAATTAAAAATGGAGTAGTTGTTATTCAGAAAAGAATTAAAAAAATTGTTTTGAATGGTACTGAAAACTGGTATAAAGCTGAAAAAGGTTATTTAATACAAAATAATAATAACCTATTTGCTAATAATAATTCTCCTTTTGGCTATTGTGATAAATTTAAATTTCAAAATTCTTATACAACATGGACAAAGCAATATTATTGTGGCTTTAATTCTACTAATACATTTTGGATTAGAGATGATTTTGCAATTGCTACAACAGTTGAAGAATTCAAATCATGGCTAAAAGCTAACCCAGTGACCGTATATTACGAATTAAGAGAACCAGAAATTATCACTTTACCAAATACCAATATTCCTCTTTACGAAGATATAAACCATGTCACTTTGGTTGAAGATTTAGAAATAAATACTTCAATAAAATACTTGAGAAAAACACCAATTTCTGGAGAATATGCCTTAAATCAAGAATTAAATAAAACTAATTCAAACCTTGCTGATACAAATAACCAATTAAACCAGACACAGAGTGATATAAATGCTACTAATACAAACTTAAATAATAATCATTATAACAAAGAACAAATAGATAGCATGAATTCTACTACTACTAAAAATATAACTCAAATTAGAAACACAATGGAGCAGAATATCACTTCGACGAATGCAAGCATTAGTAAAATTCAAGAGACGATAGAAAATGGTGTTTCAAAAGTTATCACAACAACTGGTACATTTGACGAAAACGGCTTAAATATTTCTAAATCAGGCCAGCAAATGTCAACGACGGTTGATTGGGAAGGACTTGAGGTAATTAGAGATAAAGGAAAATCTACAGAGTCAGAAGTTTTGACAGTTCGACCAGATAAGGTGGCATCTAAAAATATGGAAGTAAGAACTTATTTTACACAAAAACCAATTAGAAATGAACAATGTGTTTCAATAACTGACGGCAAATCTGTAGGATATGGCACTTACTGGATAGGGGAGGAGTAATAATATGGCAATAGATGGTATAAAAATAAGAATACCTGGTAGTAGTAGCAAAAATGGATATTTATGGTATGCTGACATTGAGGAAAAATTAGATGATAAATATTTAGAAACTAATAAATCTACAATTAATTATGTTGTTTATATTCAAAATCAAGGTAAAAGATTTTCTACAAATGGTTGGAAAAAGAAAACTAGTGTAGATGGCAATCCTGTATGGGAAGAAGACAATGCAAATATTACCACTACATTAGTCGGACATAACGATGCTGTCGGAATTATGTATGGTTCGAAAGAAATCGAGCATGACGCCGATGGCAGTCGTTCAATATGGTTTGAAGCATATATATCAAAAGCATCATATGGTACATACGACCCTGGTTGGTGCTATTTAAATGAAAAAATTACATTAACAACTATACCAAGAGCATCATCTGTTACGGCAACCTCAGGAAATATTGAGGAAAATATAATAATTAATATTAATCGTGCTAGTGATTCTTTTAGACATACTCTGGTTTATTCGTTTGGCAATTTAAGTGGAATAGTATTTGCTGAAGATATTGCAGATGTTTCCTACCAGTGGCAATTGCCAACTAGCTTATATAGTCAAATACCAAATAGCCAGTATGGAACGGGGACTATTACTTGTATTACCAAAAGTAATGGCAATGAAATAGGAAGAAAAACTTGCTCATTTACTGCTTATGCTAATTATTCGAAATGCCGTCCTGATATCTCAATGACAGTTGTTGATACTAATGAAAAGGCTATTGCATTAACAGGTGACAACAAAAAATTAATAAAATTTGTATCCAATCCAAAGATTGTTTTAGGAGTTTCCGGAAGAAATGGTGCAAGTATTAAATCATCTTCTGTTTATTGTGGAAATGGACAAACAGTTGCTGGTACATCAGTTACTTTTAATAACACTGATTCAAATTATTTTAAGGGAAATACAATAGACACTCGTGGATATTCAAATTTAATAGAGAAATCTTTAGAAATGATAAATTATATTATACTTACATTAAATGTGACTGTTTTTAGACCACTTCAAACAGGAAATGAAATCAAAGCTTTTATAACAGGAAATTATTTTAATGGCTCTTTTGGTTCTAAAAGTAATGCCATAAATTTAAAATATAGATATTGCGAAAATGGACAGTCTTATTCAGAAAAATATACTTCATTGAGTCCTACTTTGAATAATGATGGAACTTATAAAATTGAAGTTTCATTAGGAACTAGTTTTGATTATAAAAAATCATATAAATTTGAATTTGTTGTGGAAGATAAAATTAATCGTGTATCTGTTGAGAAATCGTTGAGTAGGGGTATCCCCATTCATGCAATGTTTGAAAAGTTTTTTGAATATTGGGGAATCAAAAGTTTTGAGGTTTCAGAAGATGGCTCTACATTGATTTTAAATGGAAATATAAAAATAAGTGGTTCAAATAAATTATTAAAAGATTTATAGAAAGGAAATAAAATGGAAATACTAGAATTTTTAAAAGAATATTGGTTTTTTATAACTTTTATCTTTGGTCTAATTATTGCATTTTCAAAGTTTTCAATTTCAATGGTAGAAGCCACAAAATGTACTTTGAGAAATGATATTTTGGATATTTACGATAGGTGTAAAGTTGATAAAAAAATAACGCACTACGAATTAGAAGCAATTAACCATAGTGCAGAAGTATATTTTAAATTAAAAGGTAATTCATTTGTACACGATGTTATAAATCGTGTTCGACAATTTGAATTAATAGATTAAGAAAGAAGGTAAAAATATGTGGAAATTAATACAATCAAATATTTTAGAAATTATTGGTACTATTTTAACTGGTTTAGTGGCTTATATTGCTACTAGACTAAAAAGCAAGTATGAAGAGTATGTAAATACCGAAACTAAACAGAAAATCGTAAAAACAGTAGTAAATGCTACTGAACAGCTTTATAAAGATTTAGATGGTGCTAAAAAGCTAGAAAAAGCTAAAGAAAATATAATTGCATTATTAAATGAAAAAGGTATTACTATTACAGAACTTGAAATGGATATGATGATTGAAGAAGTAGTAAACGGATTTAATAGTGGATTAAAGAAAGAAGGTAAATAATGAAAAATTTCACATTTGGTATGAAAAGTATGAGAATTACTCAAAGTTATAATGGTACAGTATCTCATAAACCTCATTGGTATAATAGCAAAAATTATGCAGATTATCCTATTGATATTGCAGGTATTGATGGTAATAGAGAACCATATTATGCTCCTGTTGATATGAAAGTAGTAGCTATTAAAGGAATTGGTAATTCAACTACCAATACCATTTGGTTAGTAGCAACTGAAAAATGTAATACTCCGAGTGGGATTTTTACACCATTTATAGTGTTGACGCATTGGAACGATTCTGATCCTTATATCAAAAATTTAAAAGTTGGTTCTATTGTGAAAATAGGTAGTCCTATTTGTGAAGAAGGAAAAGATGGTGCTACTGCTAATCATTTACATTTAGTATGTGGTAATGCTGATAAAAGCTTAGGCAATGGACTAATTCAAAATAGTAATGATAAATGGGTATCAAAAGGTTGGTGCATGAAACCAGAAGAAGTTATGTTTATTGATAAAGAATTTACGAATGTTTTATCTACTAGTGATTTAACATTTAGGGATAAACCTAAAGAAGAAATAAGAGATAATTCATTCTTAGGCTCTAAAGGTTATTTAACCTTAGGAGATAGTGGTGATAATGTTAGTAAAATTGCATCATTCATGAGAAAAACATTTCCTGCTTATACTTCAAGTAAGGCATTAGGTAGTTACTACGGTAAGTACATTAAAGCTAGTATAACGGAGTTTCAAAAAAGAACCGGTTTACTAGCAGATGGTAATATCGGACCTATTACATTAGCTAAATTAAAAGAATACGGTTTTCAGGAATAATTAAAGAGTCTATCAGTTTCCTAATGTCGGGAAAATGGTAGGCTCTTTTTTTGTTTATTGTAAAAAAATAGGTTGCAATTAGGTTGCAAAAAATTAATAAATAATAAAAAGTAAAATAAATAAACTTCATTATTTAATTATGATGTGTAGATTTTATAAAACAATAATGATTAAAATTATAATATTTTAGTTTCTCTCTGTCTCCGCCATAAAGAATTAGAAATCCTAGGAATAGGATTTTTTTCTTTTTAAAATTATGATACACTATATTTATAGTAGTATAGGTGAAGTAGTATGAAGAAGTTTATAAATAGATATTGGGAATACATGATTTTTTCTTTTTTCTGTATTTCTATTAGTGCTTGGTTTTTAGAAATTATATTTTCATTAGTGGTAAGAGGAAAATTAGTTTCTCCAGGTACATTATCAGGACCTTGGTGTCCAGTTTATGGAACTACCTTTTTATTTTTATTATTACTAATAGAAAAGAAAGATAGTCCAATTTATAATTTTGTTAAGATTTTTGTGATTGCTAGTATCGTTGAATATTTAGCTTCCTTTATATCTGGAGAAATATTTCATAATGTAATATGGGATTATAGTGGAAGATTTCTAAATATTAATGGTAGAATTTGTTTAGGAATGTCATTTAGTTTTGGATTATTAGGGTTCATTATGATGTATCGCATTGAGCCATGGTTAAGAAGAATTTATATTCGGTTTCAAGATCGTATTAAAATCATAAATATGATTTTTGTAAGTATGTTTTTCTTAGACATTTTTATTAATATATTTTTTATTTAAAATGTGAATTTCTTCTTGTTTACAAATGATAATTATTATATAATTGAAATGTAATAAAAAATAGAAAATAGTAAAGACTAAGCTGTAGGAGGTCACTATGAAAAATAAGAAGAAACAAATAATTATTACATTAATAGCT
>ERZ791884.219-NODE-219-length-71102-cov-28.038932_pt1 | contig 71102 bp, 59 predicted proteins | sample MGYA00509941_ERZ791884 | MGnify/ENA primary metagenome ERZ791884 (study PRJEB30046, sample SAMN00792095) | human gut metagenome | study: EMG produced TPA metagenomics assembly of the A metagenome-wide association study of gut microbiota in type 2... | reverse complement strand
TTGGAGCATACTGGTATAGCTACGCTACATCGGTTGACGCAGCTAAAGCAGAAGTAAAAAATTGTATGAAAACCATTCAAGGTAAAGAGTTTGACTTGCCGGTTTTTCTTGATGTAGAAGAATACAGACAAGCTGTTTTGCCACGCAGAACACTAACTGATATAATTTCAACATTTTGTGACGGAGTAAAGGGTTATGGATTTGATGTTGGAATGTATAGTGCAAAATCAATGCTTGTTGACAGTGCTTATCCTGATGAGCTTGCAAGCAAATATTTAATTTGGATGGCAGCACCAAATAATTCGTACAATGAGCTTCCGCCATTTGTTGACATTCATCAGTACAGTTGGAAAGGCAAGGTTGATGGAATTTCCGAAAAGGTTGATATGAATTACATATATAATTTAAACTGTTAATTGTAAGGAGAGTGTGCTATGGTTTGGATTACCATTGCTATTGTTATAGCATTTATTTTTAATATGTTGATAATTATGAAAATCATCAGTAATTGTGAAGATTATAAATTTATTTGTTTGATGGCTAAAATCAGTCGTATATTATCTTTTATGGGCACTGTAGTTTCTTTGTCAGCTATTGTGTGTATAATGTTTATTCCGCCTATTGCAATGAACGAAAGAGAAAGTACAACATATGAGATAACGGAATTTAAAAAAGTTATTAGCAAATACAACGAAGAATCGTATCTATATACTATTAATAAAACAGAAATACACAATGTAAAAGTTGACACATATTTTGATAAAAATAATGACGGAGCTATTACTTCAATTGACTTAGCAAATAGCAATCCCTCAAAGCTCATTGTTAAAGAATATGAGTGTTTACGCTTGGTGGATTTTTCAATGATTAAAAATTACGAATATATTTTTATATAGCTCATATAAAAAATTTAAAGGTGATAATAAATGCGTAAAAAATATGATAGCAAGGATTTTTTTATCGTTGCAGACTCAAAGAACGATTCTGTTTCAAAATATTCTTTATTGACAAAAGAATATTTTGATAAAAATAAAATTACAAAACCGAATGACCTTACTCTTGGTAATAGCGGTAAGGGAACTGAATTTGTTTTTAGTGAAAACGGAGGAATTAAAAATGAAAATATCAACATCGGAAAAATTAAAAAAGGTGATTTCAGAAATTGAAAACACAAAAGCTGAAATTGAAAAATCAAAAGAGAAAATTAAAAAGCTCAACGCACAAAAAAAGAAGCTTGAGCTGCAAATTGAAAAAGAAAAGCACAACGAGCTGTGCTCGGTTTTGTCGGACTACGGAATTAAATCCGTAAATGATTTTCAGGACTTTTTGGAAAAGTATACATCGGAAGCAAGTGCTGACGAAAATGCAAATGGAGAAAATTGATTATAAATCAATTTTCGGATTGTACAGAAAAAGTTTCTTTTTCTGTTGGTGAGCGTATGCGATTTAGTTTTTACGTAAATAAAAACTATGGGGTTTCAGGGGCATACACCTGACCAGCGATTTGTGCGTACAAAATTCATTTTGTGCGTACAAAATCTGTGCTGGCGTATCTTCATTTCGTGCCGAAATGATGATACAAAAGCCCTCAGAAAAAGAAAGGCAAAAATCAGGCAAATTTGCAGTTTTGGGAGGACAAAATGAAAAAGGAAGCTAAAAGCTATAGGATATATATAAGAGTGTCAGAAGCCGAAAAAGCGGAAATAGCATATCAGGCTGCACTCAACAATATGTCAATTTCTGAGTACATTCTAAAATGTGTAAGACGAAAGCGAATAGTAGTATGCGAGAATTTTCCTGAACTGCTATATCAATTATCCGCACTTGGCAATAACCTCAATCAGATTGCAGCAATCGCAAACACAAACAAATACATTTCTTCAAATCAAATAGAATCAGCAAAAAATATTTTATCCGACTGTTACGATAAAATGTCTGAATTCGTTTCGTATATCTGCGAGCCAAAATCTGATTCAGAAAATTCTCACAATCAGCTGAGTGAAGAAGTCGTTGAAGAAATCAACAATGCTTTGGCAATTATAAACAGTCGAGTGAATTCAGCAAAGAAGGAAATGTAATTAATGGCAGTAGTTAAAACAATAAACAAAGACCCTAAAAAGCAAATGTCTAATCGAATGACATCAAATGCACATATCTTTAATGCGTTGAATTACATAACTCGCAAAGATAAAACAACTCCTGAACTTACATACTGCAATTTAACAAATTCAAATTTTACAAATTGGGAAACAACAAAATTTTTTCAACAAACAAGAAAAATGTATGATAAGGATAATAAAATTCTTGCACATCATCTTGTACAATCTTTTGCGGTTGATGATAAATTAACACCTGAGCTTGCAAACAAAATAGGCAGAGAGTTAATTCATAAATGTTTCCCTGATATGCAGGTTGTAATGACTACTCACCTTGACGGTAAGTGTTTACATAATCACTTTATTATTAATTCAGTATCACCAATCGACGGACACAAATTTCTTGACAATATGAAAACCGTCAGAATGATTAGACGAGTTTCGGATGAGCTGTGCTACAAGTACGGTTTAAATGTAATTGAAAATCCGCAAAAAACGTGCAGACTTGATGATGCTACGTTTCGCAAAGCTATTGAGGGCAAAAGTTGGAAATTTAATCTTGTCAATGATATTGATAAAGCACTTGAAGATTGCAAAACAAAAGAAGAATTTATAAACTTTTTTGAAAGCAACGATTATGAAATTAAATACGGCAACGCACATATTGTGTTTCACAAAAACGGCGAAGCAAAATCGATAAGAGCCGACACACTTGCAAAACAATTCGGCAATAAATATTGCAAAGCAAGTATCGACAAAGCATTGGGACTGCAATTTGTAAAGCCCAAAAAGAAAAAATATAAAGAAGAAAATCAAAAAAGAGTTTTCGAGGAAATGGAACAGGAAGCTAAAAATCAATGGGAACGATATGAAAAGCGTTACTCAGATAAGGTCAAGGTGACAAGCAACAAGTATTTTGAAAACTTAACATTTTTTAAAAATCCGTTTGCGTTTACTCTTAATTTACTAAAACACATATTTTTAAATTCTAAAAAAACAGTTCATAAAAATGTAATCAAGCAAAATTTAAAATATACAGTAAGACAAACAACAGATTATAAAAAGATGAGAAAGAAAATATCGAATGTGCCGTACAGAGAATTAACCGGAACGCTTGGCAATACTGCACAAATTAAGCTGTACAGCTTTCAGCTTGCAAAGCTGTTCAATGACGGTATTCTTTGTTATGCAAATGTCGATATGGTAACAGGCGTTGCAATGGTTACGGTCAAGGAACATAACTTACAAAGAATTGCTAATGTTCTTGGTCTTGAAAGTGCAGACTCTCTGATTACTCAAGCCGATACCATCAGAAACAGAAAAACATATTCAAGACTTAAAAGGTCAGGCAAGAAGCTGGAGTATCTTATGGTAAATAAAAATCAAATTGATATTTTAAATTTTAAATGCGTCCAATTTGCAAAATTTCAAAAATCAGAAGATAAGTTCAATATCGTTTTTCTCGAAAATGATAAAGACAGAATATTGAATTTACTATATCCGAATAAATCAACAGCGCCAACTGCACCAACATTTGTGCAGGTAAACGCTCAAATTAACAGAAGATTGAAAAAACAATCAGAAGAAACAGGAGAAAAACTTTGTTACAAGGTTATAAGCTCAAAGCAATATGACCTTATTAAAAACTCAGATATTGATTACGCTGTGTTTAAAAAAGAAAACGGAACTTACAATCTTGTTTTTCTTGAAAGCAACAGCAACAATATAAATAATATATTATATCCCGGAAAGAAGGTAACTTTGCAATAATAGTTTTGCAAACTAATTCAATTTGACATTTAAGAAAAGGAGGACTCTATATGCTACCAAACTTATATAAGTGCGATGGACTTTATTACTTAATCAAAAAAAGTTCAAGTTAGGCTTGACTTTTATGCTTTAAAGTAATAAAATGTTAGGAGGATAATGATGTCAATAGAATATGAAAATCAACTTAATAATTATATTCGTATGTTCGAAAATGAACTGAGGAATCTCACTGCAACACCAAATGATTGGCTTAAATTTTTATATTCAGCTTGCCACAATTACAAACTGGATTTTAAAGAACTTGTTTTAGTCAATACAACTTTTCCAAATTCTACAGCAGTGTTACCTAAAAAAGCGTGGGTTGAAAAATTCGGTCGAATGATTGATAAAAACGCAGTCGCTATTCCCTCGATTGTTTTCAATGGATCTAATAGTAGAGTAAAATTGTATTATGATATTTCTCAAACTATCGAAACAGAAAAATCAAAACCTGTTCCTTTATGGAAGTACGATATAAAAGACGAGCAAAGTATTGTAACTGCTCTCAATAAAAAATTTGGTTTAAAAGCAAAAAGCTTTGAAACAGTTATTGCAGGTGCAATTAACATTCTTGCTAAATCAAATTCCGAGAATAATTATCAAATACTTAAGAATGTATATAGAAAAGCAACAATTTCGAGGTATGATAATGCAAGGAAAATACATTCTGACATAGTTGCAAAAAGTGCAATGGCTGTAATATGCTCTCGCTGTGGTTTTGATATTACTAAAATATTTAATTTTGGAGATTTCAGAGAAGTAACATATTATGATAGCTCACAAGCGGCTGTAGCTTTAGGTAATGCTACTTTTGGTACAGCAAAATCTATATTGCAAATTATTTCATATACAATACAGAAAGAAAGGGTGCTTAATAATGGCAAACGAAACAATAATAGCCTATGGTCTGGAGTACGCCAGGGACAAAGAGGGATATTGGACGCCAACTCTCCAACTCCCGAAATTGGAGTTGAATATGTGGGGAATGGCAAGGAAAGAATATCTGAAAACGAACAATCCAGTAGAATTCGATATGATGCTGATGTCAGGGGAAATCTTTACCCACCTCGAAACAATTCAGACTCAGGCACAGGAGAGGTACGAAACATTGATAGAGCAGAAGAGAGAAGCATTGGGAGTAACCGAGGAACTCAAGGAGAAAGACTGGCTCAAGTGGGTTCAGTTGGCGAACGGCATTCAGGAAGAAGCTCGTCAGGAAGTTCTCGAAGAAATGATTTACATCTAAATGAAGAAAATTTAAAAAGCAATACAGAAGCAGAGGTAATTGATAATTCCTCTGCTTTTTCTATTTCTCAGGAGCAAATCAATAAGATTATTACTGAGGGAAGTGGCGTTGTAAACGGAAAATATAGAATATACGAGCAATTTGCGAAAGACGAAACTTTAAAAGATAATGCTCAATTTTTGAAAAATGAGTATGGGATTGGCGGTAAGTCAAGTGCCGCAACTTATAACCATATTGGTGTCGATTGGGATGGAAAAGGGCTGTTATTAGCTAACAAAAACACCGAAAATAAAATATTACTCAAATGGGAAAAAGTCGCTAAGATTATATCCTATCTCATCAAAACCGACGGATACCTAAATTCAGCTGAAAAACAAGGTTACATTGACTATAAGAAAGCAAAAGAACTACCCGCAGAGAAACAAAAAGAAGCCGAAATCCCTGCTGAGGAGTTAGAACTTGCATATTCTGTAGGGAAAAAGTGTTACATCGGAGCTGATGAGTATAAGATTATCGGTATAACCGATAATGCTGTATCATTGTTTGACAGCCGTTATCCTTTGCTCAGTACAGATATGAGCAAAGAAGAGTTTGAAAAAAAGATTACAGAAAATAGGCAGTTTAATGAACATTTATTTGTTAAAAAATCGCTTGATAAAGATTTATTTTTCAATAATTTAGACAAAGAATCGTTTACATACATTTATTACAATCCTGATGCAGATTCAGGCGGTCAGTTTGTTATTACAGAAATACCTTACGAACAAGTTATTGAAGCATCAAAAAAATACCCTGATAACACATCTGAATTTTTTGACTATATTGTTTCAGTAGGAAGACAAACTGCAGTCGATGTTGACAGTGAATTCTTCCGTGATTCACTCGACAAATACAACAGTAACAGCCACTTCGCCGAAGGTCTGACTGATGATGTAAAAAATCAGCTTACAAATATTGCTTTGTCAGGTGATACCAATTTCAAGCAAAAGGATTATTATGACTCTTATTCAGAGATACAATCAGAAAATCCCGATGCGATAATACTGTTCCGTGTGGGTGACTTTTATGAGGTGTTAGGTGATAATGCTCAAGAAGCAGCCGAGGCACTTAATTTAACGCTTATGTCACGAACAATTAACGGAGAAAAGATACCAATGGTCGGATTTCCGTCCTCTTATCTTGAAGATAACGAAAACTTGCTTGTTGAAATCGGTTATAAAATATTGACCGTTGAGCCGGAGGATATAGCGGAAAGAGCAAGCTTGCGTAACAAAGCACAGGAAGTTGCAAAGCGAAATAATTTGCCTTTTTCCGATAAATTCAGTATGGGTTTCGAAGATGATTTCGATACGGCAGTTTATGACGGAAGTATGTCAGCTGATGATTATGAAAAATTACAGCAAGCTGACATCGAACCAAAAGCCGACCGTCCGACAATCACTTGCGACTGGAGCGAACATCCTGCGTTTGAAGATGGCAAGACTTATTCGGTAGCAGATTTTGACAGAATTATGAAGTCTGCCGATGATGAATGGGTCAGACTCAGACAGTATGAGCAAGACACATATGGCAATGATATGGACGCAATATATCAAGCCTATGAAGACGGAGAAATTGACAGTGTTCATCAAGGCTATGCAAAGACAAAGTTTATTATCAATATGCCCGACGGAACTCGATACACAGAAAGACAAGACATTGGCGACGGTGACGGCGGTGTTATTGACTTTTTAAGGCAGTATGATAACTATAAAAATCTTGTGCCAATACTTGAACAGGAAAGAGATAACGAGCCATCACTCTTAACTCCTGTTTATGGAGATGAATTTGTACAGGAGTTAGAGCAGCAATCGGACAAATTGTCCGCTCCGAAGCAACAAGAAGATATTATTTTTTCTTCTGATGGTAAAAACTATGTAATCACAGATGATAATTTTGCCGATGGCACAAAAAGTGAGCGTTATGCCAATAATATTAACGCAATAAAAACGCTTAAGGAAATTGAAAGCAGCAACAGACAGGCTACACCAGCAGAACAAGAAATACTTGCAAAGTATGTAGGTTGGGGAGGTCTTGACAGCTACTTCAAAGCTGAAAACAACGCACAACTAAAAGCTCTACTAAACGATGATGAGTATAAAGCTGCATTAGCAAGCACACTTACATCATTCTATACACCTCCTGCAGTTATCCGAGCAGTGTATAATGCACTTAATAACTTAGGATTTAAAACAGGCAATATCCTTGAGCCAAGCTGCGGTGTCGGCAACTTTATGGGGTTATGCCCGACCAATATGTCAGACAGCAAATTCTACGGAGTAGAGCTCGATGATATATCCGGCAGAATTGCAAGTAAGCTGTATCCGCAGGCTAATATTGCGGTGCAAGGCTTTGAAACAACCAATCTTCCCGATAATTTTTTTGACGCTGCAGTCGGTAATGTTCCGTTTGCTCAGCTTAAAGTGCTTGATAAAAAGTACGATAAATATAATTTCCTTATTCACGATTACTTTTTTGCAAAGACATTGGATAAGGTAAGACCGGGCGGCATAATTGCTTTTATTACTTCTAAGGGTACAATGGACAAAAAGTCCTCTAAAGTAAGAAAATACATAGCACAGAGAGCGGAACTTCTCGGAGCAATCAGACTTCCAAATGATACTTTTTCAAAGACCGCCGGAACGGAGGTTACTTCCGATATTCTGATACTGAAAAAGCGTGAGAAAATGATTGACATTGAGCCTGATTGGGTACATCTTGGCAAAGATGATAACGGTATTACAATTAACAGCTACTTTGTCGAACACCCGGAAATGATACTCGGCGAAATGCAAGAAGTTTCAGGACCGTTCGGAGCAAAAGCAGAGTGCATTGCTTATGAAAATGCAAATCTTGAGGACTTGCTGAATGAAGCTGTATCTAATATTGACGGAGAGTATAAAGCACAGGCAATCGAAAAGCTCTTTGAAGATACGGAAGATGATGAGGACGCAGACTTAATTCCTGCTACTCCTGATGTTAAAAATTTCTCTTATACAGTTGTTGACGGTGATATATATTATCGCCAAAACAGCGTTATGGAGAAGCAAAAAGTTAATAAAACAGCAGAAAAAAGAATAAAAGCTCTTGTTAAAGTAAGAGAGGCTCTTCGAGAAGTTCTTAATAATCAACTTGAGGATATGCCTGATGAGATTATTGCAAACTCTCAGCGAAAGCTCAATGTTATCTATGATAGGTTCGTCAATGAGTATGGTTATATTAATTCAAAAGCAAATATGAAGGCTTTTGAAAAAGATAACTCAATCAATTTGCTTGCATCACTTGAAAAATTTGACAGTGAAAAGAATTATAAGGGCAAATCGGATATTTTTAGCAAGCGAACAATTCAACCGCATAAGGCTGTTGATAAAGTCGATACAGCATCTGACGCACTTGCGGTATCCATTTCAGAAAAAGCAAAGATTGACTTGGAATATATGAGTCAACTCTACGGCAAATCTGTTGATGATATTATTGATGAGCTTGAGGGAGTAATATTTAATGTACCCGGAACGGATATTTATCAAACTGCTGATGAGTATCTGTCAGGCAATGTAAGAGAAAAACTCAGAACAGCTTTATCATATAGTTACGATAAGCCGGAGCAATATGACTGCAATATAACTGCACTTAAAGCTGTTCAGCCTGTTGACTTAACTGCAACTGAAATTGATGTTCGTTTAGGTGCTACTTGGTTGCCTGTTGATGTGGTAAGGGACTTTATGTATGAAACTATAGGAACTCCCCGATACATAAGGGATTCGATAGATGTTTCGTATTCTGAATATAATGCCGAGTGGAGAATATCACATAAGAGCTTCGATAAATCTGTAAATGCAGTCAGCACATATGGTACTAAGAGAATCAATGCTTACAAAATACTTGAAGATACACTCAATTTAAGAGATGTAAAAATATTTGATAATGTTTTTGAGGACGGCAAGGAAAAAAGAATACTGAACAAGGAGGAAACAGCCATTGCTCAGAGTAAGCAGGAGCTTATAAAGAGTCGCTTTGCAAGTTGGATTTTTTCAGACAGAGATAGACGAGAAAGACTTTGCCGTCTTTACAACGAAAAATTTAACTCTGTTCGTCCTCGTGAGTATGACGGCAGTCACCTCATTTTTGATGGAATGAACAGTGAAATACAGTTAAGAGAACATCAGAGAAACGCAGTAGCTCACGCAATATACGGCGGAAATACCTTGCTCGCACATACCGTCGGAGCCGGAAAGACCTTTGAAATGGTCGCTATCGCAATGGAAAGTAAGCGTTTAGGTTTATGCAATAAGTCGCTGTTTGTTGTGCCAAATCATATTACTGAGCAAATGGGTATTGAATTTATGCAGCTCTATCCTGCCGCTAATATTTTGGTTGCGACAAAGAAAGACTTTGAAACAGCGAACAGAAAGAAATTCTGCAGCCGTATAGCAACGGGAGATTACGATGCAGTAATCATAGGTCATTCGCAATTTGAAAAGATACCGATGAGCATTGAAAGGCAGCGTCAAATTATCGAAACGCAGATTGATGATGTTATTGAAAGCATTGCGTTTGCACAAGACAACAACGCTGAAAACTTTACAATTAAACAGCTCGAAAAAACAAAAAAGAATTTGGAAAACAAACTACAAAAGCTCAACGACCAATCAAGGAAAGATGATGTTGTTACCTTTGAGGAGCTTGGTGTAGACAGATTGTTCGTTGACGAAGCACACTACTACAAAAACTTGTTCCTTTACACTAAAATGCGAAATGTGGCAGGTGTAGGTCAGACCGAAGCACAGAAGTCAAGCGACCTCTTTATGAAGTGCCGTTATCTTGATGAGATTACAGACGGCAAGGGTGTTGTATTTGCAACAGGAACACCTATAAGCAATTCAATGACAGAGTTATACACAATGCAGAGGTATTTGCAGTACAACAAGCTTGCTGAATTAGGATTGAGCAACTTTGATGCTTGGGCTTCTACCTTTGGCGAAACAGTAACAGCACTCGAACTCTCCCCGGAAGGTAATGGGTACAGAGCAAAGACAAGATTTGCTAAATTCTTTAATTTGCCGGAGTTGATGAGTACATTTAGGGAAATTGCTGACATTAAAACTGCTGATGTTTTAGATTTAGATGTTCCTGAAGTGGAGCGACATAATGTTCTTACAAAACCATCAGGGCAACAAAAAGATATTCTCACCGGACTTGCAGAAAGAGCGGAAAATGTTCGTAGTGGTGCTGTTGACCCTTCGACAGATAATATGCTCAAGATTACTAATGACGGCAGAAAACTTGCACTTGACCAGCGACTTATCAATCCTATGCTGCCTGATTTTGAGGGAAGTAAATTGAACGCTTGTGCGGATAATATTTTTTCTCTGTGGGATAAAACAAAAGAAGATAGACTTGCACAGATGGTTTTCTGTGACATATCTACTCCCAACGGTGCGGGAAAATTTAATGTATATGATGATTTAAAAGAAAAACTCATAGCAAAAGGTATTCCCGAAAACGAAATTGCATTTATTCATGATGCTAAGACTAATCAGCAGAAGCAAGATATTTTCACTCAAGTAAGAAGTGGCAAGATAAGAGTTATTATCGGCTCTACCAGTAAAATGGGAGCGGGTACTAACTGTCAGGATAAACTTATAGCCTTACATCACCTTGATTGCCCTTGGCGTCCTGCGGATTTACAGCAGCGTGAAGGCAGAATTATAAGACAGGGCAATAAAAATTCTTTGGTACATATCTATAGCTATGTAACTGAAAATACTTTTGATGCGTATTTGTATCAGCTTGTTGAAAACAAGCAAAAGTTTATAAGTCAGATAATGACGAGTAAATCACCTGTTCGTTCTGCAGAAGATGTTGATGAGCAGGCTCTCTCCTACTCTGAAATCAAGGCTCTTGCAAGTGGTAATCCGCTGATTAAAGAGAAGATGGATTTAGATGTTCAGGTGTCAAAGCTAAAAATATTAAAGGCTAATTTCTTATCTGTAAAGTATGAGCTTGAAGACCAAATTGCAAGCACTTTTCCGCAGAAAATCAGCAGTGCAAAATATAATGTTGAAAAAATCAAACGAGATATTGAGCTTGCAAAAAGTCATATCAATGACGATTTTGCACTTAAAATTAAAGGCATTACTTATAATGACAAAAAAGAAGCAGGACAACAACTGCTTCTTGCTTGTGATAAAAGCATTGGCTCTGATAAAGTCAGAATTGGTGAATATAAAGGCTTTATTCTCGACTTAAGATTTGACGCTTACCATAGTAATAAATATATTTTAACGCTTAATGGCTCTGCTCATTATGATGTTGAATTAGGTCAGGATATTTTCGGCAATTTGACGAGAATTGATAATGTACTTAAGTCCTTACCCGATGAGCTTGAAAAAGCAAAAAATGAACTTTCAAAGGTTGAGAGCGACTGTGATTCAGCAAAAGAAGCTGTCAATACCACTTTTGACAAAGAAGATGAGCTTAATACGAAACTTGCTCGACTTAAAGAACTTAACGCTATTCTTGAAATGGACAAATCGTCCACCAAGAAAGAGGATACGAGTAACGATAGCGAATATCATTACACTAAGGTTACAGAAAAGCAAAAAGAGATTCTTTCTTCTAATGGGTACAAGGATTTTGCTAAAGCTGATGATGGAAAAAATTTTATTGTAAAATATCCTACTGTTGATAAGGACAAGGTACAACATCTACTTTGTAATAACACTATAAAGCTATGAAAGGGAGATAAATTATGAATACAGCAGTTAAAAACGAGGTAATGTTACCTGAAGTTGTGGGACAGCTTATTAAATTTGCTAAAGCTGAAAATATGAACAAAGAAAGTGACGATATTGCAAAATTCGGCGAATATATTACAGATTTGCAAAAACAAATTGCTGCATTAGAAAAGCAGATTGAAGTAATGAGCAAAACAGTTGAAAGTTTGCAAAGCAAAGACGCTAAAGAGGTTCATAACACTATGCTTAATGAAAGTAAAGCTAAAATCTCAAGTCTTAAAGGCTTTGTAGGCAAATGTGGCGGGACTTTAAAATCACTTCTTTTGACATTTAAAATCAAGGGAAGTAACGCTTTTAAAGTAGCTCTTCAAGCTTGTAAGCTTGACACACTTGCAAAAGAGGGTGCAAAACTTAACCACTCTGCAGCCCAAACCTTTAAGGAAAGCGCAGAAAGAACAGCATTATTTGCTAAACAGATGAGCAATGTACGTCATTCAGTCACAAATGCTGTTAGAGTACTTGCAGACGAAGAAGTATTAAGTGCTCCCCGACATCTTGAGAATGACAAAGGTTTACTTCATTCTATTGAAAACGGCTTTGCAGGCTTATCGCAGAGGTTCGATAAGCTCGGTGCTCTTGCAGACAATTTGTCCGATAAAATCGGATACAGATATGTAAAGGTTACAGAAAAGCAAAAAGATATTCTTTCCTCTGAGGGGTACAATGATTTTGCTAAGGCTGATGAAACGGGCAAATTCATATGTAAATATCCGGCAGAAGAAAAAAATAATATTATGCAGCTTATTAACGCTCAGAGTAATAATATGAAAATGTGAGGTAACAAATTATGAAAAGCAATAAAAAAGTAATATATGAAGATATTCCGATTGAAAACGCACGCAAATCGGTTGGCGCAATTGAAAAGCTGCGCAACAGAGATACAGACGGTGACGGGGTTTGCGATTATATCGACACAAATTACAACAAACCTGCTGACATTTATTTAAAATTAAACGAAGAAGAATATCAGCGATTGCTACAATCTAAACGAAATGACTTTATAGACAACACAAGAAAGTCTGGTGACCACTACATTGTCAAATGTAATGAAGCAACAAAAAGTGAGGTTGTAAAAATAGTAAGACCCGTAATTAAGCATTCAATGCCTATGACTTAAGGAGTGAATGTAAATGAATACAGATAGTTTTATTGTTCGTCCGCCGAATACGCTGTCGCAAGTTATAATAACTCCTCTTCAGCAACCACGAAGAGGAACGATTGCTCTTGCTAATGTGACTGTTGATGATACTATCACTATTAACAGCATTGCTCTCAAAGAAAGCAAATATGGCGGTCTGTATGTAAAAATGCCTGCAAAGCTAACCACAGACGGTACATACATTGACGTTGCACATCCGTTTAACAGCAAGGTCAGGCAGACGCTTAATGATAAGCTGATTGATATGTATGAAACAGGTCAATTTACTTATATTGACAATGCTACAAGCAACAAGAAATATTCACCGCAAGTAAGAATTGTAAATTGCTCTAAATATAGTGAGGGAAATACCTTTCTTGCTCGTGCGGATTTAGTAGTATCTTCTTTTGTGGTGCATAATGTAAAACTTAGGCATACAGACAATGGTAATTTAACAATCAGTATGCCGGCTTACTTATCTTCTACCGGTGAATACCGCTCAATTGTAGTGCCAAAGAGCAAAAATTCTTATCAGTTGCTTAATAAAGCATACATCAATGAGTACAACACAGAGTATATGTATAAAAGAGCAACTGATGATAATATTAAGCGGTTAAAAAAAGCCGGTGTAGAGTTTCAGCTTGCAAAGTCAGCAACTGACAATCTCATTAAATTTAAAGCTACTGATGCCAATAAGGTAATGTCAGTTATAAATCAGGCAACAGTTTCAGCACCAAAAATCATAGGTTAATTTTAAAAGGGTGGGTTTTATGCTCACCCTTGTTTTTTAGAGGAGATGGTTAATATGGCTCAACCGAGTCAGAATATTCTGCGAGGACGAAGCCACAGTAAAAAGCCTATGATTATTATGCTGAGTGTAATTTTCGTTATCTTTTTTCTGTTGGTATCGTTAGGCATTTTTTCTGTTCTCAACTATTTGTATGAAAATAATATAAAGCTTGAGGATATGAAATTTGCTCAATATCTTGCAGCAGTCAGCCATATGTTTTCTTTTAGTTTTACTATTCCTTTTACCCTTGAGAGAGTAAAGGAAATTTTAAAAATTCATTTGTCATTGTGGTGGCTGTATCTTGTATCAGCTCTTTTGCTGTGGGTTTTTATGACTTCAAGAAACAGAAACGATTTCAAAGGAATGGAACATGGTTCAGCCAAATGGGCGGACGATGAATTAATTGAGGAGTTTTCAAATCCTGAAAATGCAATACCTGTTGCAAAAGATTTTTATGTACCGATTGACGGCTCGAAAACCGCAAATCTTAATGAAATAATGATAGGCGGTTCCGGTGCAGGTAAGACATTCAGAGGTATTAAAGCACACATTATGCAAATGCTTGGAAGCTATGTAGTAACAGACCCAAAGGGTGAGCTGTATAGAGATTTATCAAGAATGCTTACAGCAAATGGATATAAGGTGAGAGTCCTCAATCTTAAAGATTTACATTACAGCAATTCCTACAATCCTTTTGTATATCTTAAATCAGAGCAGGATGTTTTCTCGTTATCTGACTTGTTTATGAAAAATACAAAAGGCGAGGGTGAAAAGGAGGACTTTTGGAGCGGTGACGCACAGAAAATTCTATCAATGATTATGCTGTATCTGTTCAAGGACGATACGGAAATTAAATCGTTCGGCAGAGTGGTTCGTTTAGTCAACAGCGTTGCGTATGCTGACAATCAGATTGATATGTCTTGTGAACTTGCAAGATGTATGAACAAGCACGCCGTTAAGTATCAGAATGATTTTGGAACAATAAGCTGGACAGGCTTTCAGGGACTTCCACAGGAAACAATGGCTTCGGTTCTTGAAGTATTATCTAACAGACTCACGCTGTTTGCTACTACCGATTTGGACGCAATCACATCAACTGATGAGATGGACTTTGATATGGTCGGTGTCGAAAAAACTGTAATATTCCTTATTTTACCCGCAGCAAGAAACACATACAAGGCAATCTCAAATATCTTCTATACTCAGCTGTTTGAGCGACTTATGTATATAGCTGATACGAAGTACAACGGCTGTTTGCCTCTGCTTGTAAGCTGTGAAATGGACGAGTTTGCGAACATAGGTGAAGTACCTTCCTTCAATGAAATTCTTTCTGTTGTAAGAAGCTACAATATAAGAATATGTATTGTGTTGCAAGGTCTTGCACAGCTTAAGGCTATCTACGAAAAAACATACGAAGCTATCATCGGTAACTGTGATATTTTCACTTTGCTTGGCTCAAAGGATAAGGATACACTCGAATATGTATCCGCTAAGCTCGATAAAATTACTGTTCGTGGTGATAGCAGAAGTTTTAACAGAGGAATGTCAAATGGTGGAGGTGGTCAGGATACCGAAGCGTATATTGAAAGACCTCTGCTCTATCCTAACGAAATCAAAAAGGCAATTAAGCCTAAAGGCAAGACTCGAAAATATGGCGGAAGCTGCATAGTTTTCGTTGGATATGAAGACCCGTTTTACCTGCCAAAATTTGATACTCCGTCACACCCTCGCTTTGCCGAATGCGGCTCAAAATTCAAGGAATATGTGCATAACTGCACCGATATTTCTATTGTATATATGCCGATATGGACGCAGAGATTAGTTGAATATCATAAAATGTATGACAATCACATCAGCAAATCAAATGAGGAACTTCAGAAATATAAAAAAGAAGTTGAAATACAAAATGAACAGGAGCAAGCAGAGCTTGAAGCTGAATTTGAACGCAATAATGTTCAAATCGAACTTCCTGCGAATGAAGAACCGTCAGAAGAAGAATACGAGGAATACTGCGAAAGTGTTGACAGTGGAGATTTACCTCCTGTGCAGGATTTTTCAGATGAGCCTGACGATGATTTTATGTTTGACATAAGTCCTGTAGTTGAAAAGATAAAGGAGATGCAACAAGTAAATGAATAGTGTTGAAGATACTGCTCAGACAATGTTTGCTACACAAACTGTTAAAGGCATAGTGCAACAAGCAACATCAATCATTATTTATAAATCAATTTACGGCAACAACGGAAAAAATCATAATGTTGTAACCGAAACAGCACAACAATCCGTGCAACAGAAAAGCAATAATGTAAATGAATTGTCAAGCAATATTAAGCTAACAGGGCAATTCACTGATATTGCTTATGCTGACACAGACAAAATCACTGAAAAAGCTATATCTGAACTGTGTAAGGATGACGAAAAGCTCTTAAATAATGTAATGGATACATACAACAACGCTGTTAACGACGGCTTGCTCAAGCGTGAGTGGTCGAAAACTACTAACGATGTTATTTATACACTTACAAATAAAGGCAAAGAATTAGTCAATTCAGAAGCCTTTATCAAACAGCTTGAAAAGAACATAAAAAATGCACTGTATAATGAAAAATTCAAAAATACAGCGGCTGTTGAGTTTACAGGTACTAAGGACGATGTCAATGTATTCAGATATGTTGACAGCATAAATATAAGAGCATTTGATAATCATCCGGCATTAAAAAAACTTTTTGACTTGCTTAAAAAGTACAATTTTATTTCTGTTGATGAAAATGGTAATGCAAAAGCAACGAATAAACTTTTTACATACTTTGAACAGCAAGACAAAAAAGGTATTAAACCAAATTTCAAAATAAGTAAGGTTACAGCGGATAATATGATAAATGTATCTGAAAAAATCAACAAATCTCAACAAGCGGCAAATGCCGCAAGGAAAACTGCAGAGGTTGCCAAAAAAGCGGCTGAAACTGCTGCCAAAGCTGCAAAAACGACAGCAAAAGTTGCAGCTAACGGCGGAGCTGCCGCCGCAACAGGCGGAACCTCTCTTGTTGTAACTGCCGCAGTTGAGCTAAGTAAAAAAGGCTTGGAACTTCTTAATAGCGTAGGCAAACAATTAGAAAGCTCTAAGTTTCACAAGTAACAGTGTTTATAAATAATCGTATGAAAAGGTGAGCCATAAGCTCACCTTTTTTATATTAAAAGTGGACAATTTGTCCGCTAAAAATTTTAGAAAGGGGTTTTCAAGATATGAAAATCAGTAAGAAAATAAGCAAAAAAATCATTAAGGCATACGCAACAGTAGCTGTTATCGCAAATACACTTGCACTTAACATTTCAGTTTCTGCTGCAGATACAGGTACAGGTGCACCAAGTGGAGTTGATACAGCAAACTATGACAGTCTGCTTGACATCATCTTTTGGGCAGTTGGTATTTTAATTGCTGCTTGTGCTTGTATTCCAGGCTTCAAAGCGATGGCTGAGGGTCAGGCAAACGAGGACAAAAGAGGCTTTAATGCAGGACTTACAGCCGTTATTGCAGGTGTTGTGTGCGGTGCGGCTTGTGTAGCTATCAGAACATTTTTGTTCTAATGATTAAATTCTTGTGGCTGTGTGTATTCACAGCCACTATGGAGGTGATATTTTGAAAAATTTATCTACTATGAAAAATAAAAAACGCAATCAAAAAATATTGTGTGTTTTGTTCATTGTGATGTTATTAATTACTGCATCAACAGGTTCTGCTTTTGCGGCCAGCAATAGCTGGGGACTTACTACAAGCCAGCTTGACAGGAGTTATTTCTTTCAACATATTGACAAAAATAACTGGTCCGCCGTACGAGATCGTTGTTATATAAATGCTGAAGCATTAAGCTCAAGGTTCAACGAATGTATCGTTGAAACAAATTTGGATAAAAATGTAATACATCAATTGGAGTATATTTATGATAAAACTGATCAGACATTAGCTGCTAACTATGGAACAAGATGGAATTCTCTAAATACCGAAATTGGTAATATAATTGCTGATGTTGACCAATTGTGTGGTTCAGGTGAGAATGTACCTGTAGTCAACGGAAAAGAAGTTACGACTGAATCATACCAAAATATGATTTCTCAAATCACTACTAAAACAAGTGAACTTTCTGAATTAGTCAGTGAGATTAATTCATCATATGTTTCAGCTCAATATCACGCTGTTGATATTACAACAACATTTTACTCATCAAATTATGATATATTCACAACCTTGTGGAATCAGTTAGGCTTATTTATTACAAGCATAGGTGCTGGAGATATGTCAAATACTATATTTGGTGTATCTTGGGGTACAGATAATATAACAAGCATAGCAAACAGCGTTAGCCCTTTCATCAAGAGCTTTGCTTATTTTTTGGCTTGTGCACTATTTGGCATTAACGTATCTCGCTCTGCACTGCAGTTTGAACTTATGGAAACCAAAGGTCAAATCAAAATTTTTGCCGGGGTTATTTTGGTCAAGGTATGGATTGACTTGGCAGTGAGTATTTGTATATATATCATTAATATAATAAATGACCTGACAAAACAAATAATTAATGCATTTACTTATAATGCCGTAGCATTCACTACTTTCTCGTCTTCAAGCACTGACTTTACTTCAAATGATTCATTTAACGGCTTAGGTTCTATAATTAATTTTATTTATCACGGAATTTTAGATTTACCGTACACTATTTTGTGTGTTGTCTTAATAATTTCTATTATCTCAGTTATTTTAAAACTGATAGCAAGAGGTTTTGAAATGACAGCTCTTGTAACTGTATCTCCGATTTTTTTTGCGATGCTTGTCGGAGATGCTACAAAACAATATTTCCGCAAGTTTATCGGTGCATTACTGTCTACCTGCTGTTCGCTTTTCTTTATTGCCATAGTGTATGCAGTTGCAACGATTTGGATAAGAGATAGCTCTGTAATAACAGATACAAGTCTATTATCAGTAGTAACTGCATTTGGTACATCATTCTATCGCTGTCTTATTGTTCTTGCTGCCTGCAGAATCATCAGAAAGCCGCCAAAGGTGTTGCTTGATTTAGTTAATGTATAAAGGAGAATTTATGAGAAAAGTAAATATGACTAAACAACAAACTGTAAAGCCAAATGCTAAATGGTTTGGCTTTTCGCTTAAACAAATAATCACAATGGCTGTCGGAGCTGTCGTTGCAATTTCAACGCTGATATTATTTATATTTACTCTTAAAATTCCTACGGAAATAACAATGCTTTTAGTTTTTGTCGAAATTGTTGTTACAGTATGTTGCAGTATTATGAGAGTAAATGGTATGAGCCTTGTCAAATGGCTTTTTATATCAATGCAAGGACCTATTTTCAGACCCTATCAAAGCAAAGGAGTTAAATACTATGAAGAAGACGAAAACGACAAGTAAAATCTATATAGAACAGAATGAAATCAATCACCCTCAGAGAAAGAAAAAAACTCAGTCAAAAAAAGTTAAGAAAACCGCTCAGGATACAATTCCTTTTGATGAAGTATACGAAAACGGCATTTTTCGCATAGGCAATACATACGCACTTCTATTTCATATTCCAAATCTTGACTATATGGTATATCGTGATAAAGAGCGCAATGATATTTATGAACGCTACCAAAAGTTTCTTAATTGCTTGCCTGCGGATATGCGTTATCAAGAATTTATAATCAACACAGATATAGACACAAATGACTATATAAATGCTCTGATTCCGCCATATAACGGTGTATGCATAAAGTCTATATATGACAGCTTTGTAGAAAAGCAGCAGGCAATTATTGAGAAGGCAAATACAAGCTCTTGCGAACAACAGATAATAGGCGCTATATCTTTTACACCTGTTGTAAGAATGGATAATATAAATCTCCTTTTCAAACACTACAACGAAATTGCGGCTCAGTTTGCTGAAATCAACATAAAAACCGAGCTCCTTTCACCTGAGCAAAGCTTTGAAATCATACATCGTGTTTACCACTTTGCTAATTCTGAACAGTTTTTGCTGCCGACTTCATATTATAATACAGATATAAATCTCAAGGATTATCTCGCACCGTCATCATTCAAATTTTGCGCCAAATATAACGAAATTGGTCTTGACTACTCATGCATTATGTTTGCAAAAAATTTTTCAAGAACTTGTGACGATGAGTTTATTATTGATTTGCTGGACAATTCAAACAAAATCATTGTAAGCAAACATTTTTCAAGACTTGAAAAAGATACAAGCCTTGATATTTTAAAAGGTCAAATGAATGACTTGCAAGGAAGAATTGACAGAAGACTTGAAATCAATTACAAACGTTCGGGAGCAAGCAATGGTAGTAGTTTTATCCCCTGGTCGCTTCAGCGCAGAAAAAAAGAACTTGAAAATCTTGAAGAAAAGTTATCGTCTACCGATTGCGACTTATTTGAGTTTGCTATGTATATTTATGTTGCTGCTGACAGTCTTAAAGAGCTTAATGATTTACGTGATTATATTAAGCAGACAGCACGCAGACATCAAGTGACTCTTGATGTGCTGACGGGAACTACCTTACAGGAGAAAGGATTACAGTGTATTTTGCCATTTGCTAAACCTGCTATGTCAGATGATTCAACAATACTTGGACAACCTTTCTTTTTTACTACTGATGAAGTTGCAAATTTTATCCCATACACATATAAAAACAACATCGTTCAAAACGGCATATGCTACGGAACTAATCAGATCACTCATATGCCGATTATCATCAACAGAAGTGACGGACTTAATGCGAATGGATTTGTTGTTGGAACGAGTGGCTCAGGTAAATCAATGAGTGGCAAACTTGAATTTTTGAATGCAGCTTTAAAATACCCTGATGATGAATTTATTTTTCTTGACCCTGAGCGTGAATATATGGCAATTACCAAGAACAACGAGTTTGATGCACAGGTTATAAGAATATCTCCGCAAACTGAAACCCACATCAATCTGTTTGATACCGATATTACATATTCCGATGAGGGTCAATCTGCTATTGCGCTTAAAACCGACTTCATAATGACTTTTTGCGAATGCGTCAAGGGTGCTGAGTTATCAGCTAACGAAAAGACAGTTATAGACAGATGCGTAAACTATGTTTATCAGGATTTTATAAAGAGCAACGGCAACAAAGAGTATTTGCCTAATCTTGAGGATTTTTATAATGTGCTTTTAGCCCAGCAGGAAAAAGAGGCTACAGATATGGCTCTTAAACTTGAACTTTATGTTAAAGGTAATTTTAATACCTTTGCTCATCACACAAATGTTGATCTCAAAAAGAGAATTATTATTTACGATGTTCAGGAGATGGGTAAGCAGCTTGCAGACATTGGCTCTCTTGTTATTCTCGAAAGCATTTGGCAAAGAGTTATTGAAAATCGTAAGCGTGGTATTCGCACTTGGTTTACAACCGATGAGTTTTCTATCTTCTTCAGGGATGCAAAGGGTGTCTTTAGTTCAGGCGATTTTTTTGAAAATGTATATAAAAGAATCAGAAAATACGGAGGTATTGCTTCGGGCTATACTCAAAATATGACAGAAATTATGGAGAGTCCGCAAGCTACAAAAATGCTGCAGAACAGTAACTTTTGTATTATGCTCGCTCAAAACGAAACAGACTTAGCTAAAATTAAAAATATGTTTAAACTTTCGGAGCAGCAAGCTGCGTACCTGGATATTGACGAGCCCGGCAAAGGATTGATAAAAGTAGGTAAACAGATTATACCGTTTGAAAATCAGATTGATACTAATTCATTAGTGTACAAATTGTTCTCAACTAAAATGACAGACCACAAGAAAGAGTGATATTACAATGAATGTACTGATTATTGCCGACAAGTCAAACGGCAAAATATACACTGAAATTATAAATAAAGCGCCTAATACAAAAGTAATAGGCATTATTAATTCAATATCAGACTCATTTATATCTGACCTCGGTAATAAATACACGCCCAATGTTGTTATACTCGATACTGCTGTTGAAAATAATAATAATTTTCCTGCTGTTACGCAGACAATCGGCAGAACATACTCTTTTGTAAAAATCATAGTTTTGGCAGAGGCAAACGATAACAGGGATTTTCCGTCAGCTGCATATGTTGTTCGTGGTTCTATTTCAAGCAAAAATATTATAGATATGCTCAGTGATATTAATCGCAAGTGCAATACACCACACGATGATATTGACGGCAGTGCACCTACCGAGAATTTGCAAAGTAAGGTGTTTCAGCGACAAGCTCCGCCAAATCTTGATGTAAAGGTAAAGAAAGTAAAGCAGAAAAAGCAAAAAACAAGAAGGAAGAACTTTAAGTTTAATCCGCTGTATTTGCTCCCTGTTGTTGTGCTTGTTGTTATAATTACAATATGCGTATGCATTAAAGCCTATAACGGTAATCACTCTCAAAAAGATGTAAGTGATAATTCTATTACGGGCACATCTGCTGAAATTACAACAGATGTGCCTGCAACAACTCAATACTCTGCGACAATTGCAACTGTTGCAGAGTATTCCGAATATAGTAATTACAATAATTCTGAGCCTGATACTGTACCATATTCACCTAAAAGTGTTGACACAGAAATTTCAAAAATTGAAAGCAACCATAATGATGGCAAGTCTTCAAACGGTAATGACAAATCATCGAGCAACAATCAGAGCAACAACAGTGGCAGTAAAAGCAATAATAATAACAATAGCAACAACTCAGGCGGTTCTCACAGCTATGTAACTGTAAGCAAGCCTGAATACAATTACTCACATAACGAAAAGACAGATATAGAAGTAAGCGGTATAACTTTGAATTACCTCTCAAAAACATTGACCGCAGGCGAAAGTATAAATCTATCTGCTACTGTAACTCCTTCAAATGCTACAGATAAGTCAATCAGTTGGAGTACATCAAACTCCTCTGTCGCTACAGTCAGTAACGGCTATGTTGTTTCTCATTCTTCCGGTACTGCATACATAACTGCTTCAGCAAACGGTCATTCGGCTACCTGTACAGTTATTGTTAAAGAAAAAGAAACTCAAGACAGCGTATATATTGCTCCCTCGACAAAATATTGTGAAGTCAATGAGGTTGTAACCTTTACGCTTGTCAATGCTAAGAGCTGTTCTTTCAGCATCAGCAATCCGAGCGCAGTACAGATTATAGGCGCAGGAAGCAACAGAATTCAGCTGAGAGCTAAAGCTAAAGCAACAATAACTGTTACTGCAAAAAATACAAGCACCGGTAAAGAATATTCCGGAAAGCTAATCATTGAATAGGAAGTTGAAAATATGGTTATTTGTTATACAACAAAAGAAAATATTAATCATTATACAGTCGACTATGATAACATTGACAGATTTACAGAGGAACACCCTTATGCAACGGTGTGGTACGCCTTTAATGAAAAGGACGATGTGTCATCAGCGAATATTGAAAGAGAAAAGTGCCCTATCTGCGGCAATGCCATTCTGAAAGGACAGAACAATTACTATTGTTCACAGTATAAAAGCGGTTGTAGGTTTTCTTTACCGTTTTTAGTATGCGGTAAGAAATTGACATCAACTCAGCTTATTATGCTACTCAGACAGCACAGGACAAAAACGATCAGCGGCTTTAAAAGCAAAACTGGAAAGTCTTTTAGTGCTGTATTGCGTTATGATGTTAAAGAAGCAAAACTGCATTTTGAGTTTCCTAATGCAAAATAGAAAATTAAGTCTGTTGAAAAAACAACAGGCTTTTTTAATTGCTCTGATATAGAACAACTAAAAAAGCCTATTGCATTAATGAAACGAGGTGAATTTATGAACAGAAATCTTTTTAAAATGCCTAACGATATTTTTGGCGGTAAGCTCTCTGCAGGAGAAATCAAGGTATTGGCAGCCCTCTATTCCCTACGCTCTAAATCAATATACAAAGGTCAGAAGTATATCAAGGTAAATCAAGCCACAATTGCCCATATTTGCGGCTTTTCTTCTGCACGAACAGTTTCATCTGCAGTCGCTAAACTTTCCCAGCACGGCTATATTAAGGCTGTCAGACGCTATTATGCCGATTATCGTAAGCTCGATGCATATGTTTATACCTTACCTACGCCAAATCGAAATTATTTCTTTGTTGATAGAAAAATATTCAAGTACAAGCTGACATCTGCACAGTTCAGAATGTACTTGTTCATTTGTAAGTCTGCAAGCTCGGCAAACAAGCGTTGTTGGAACAGCTTTAATGATATTGCCAACGCTTTAGGAATTAAGCGTACAGCTGTAGTTCAGACTGTTAAGGAGCTTATTTCAATGAAGCTCATAAGGAAGTATAGAATTAAAAAAAGTGACGGCAGCTTTACTGATAATCATTACAAGGTTATTCCTTTGAAATATACCTATAAGTTTAGGAGAAAAAGGAAAAGACCTTGCCGCTCACTACTTCGACAAGGTCTAAATATATGCTATAAATTAGCATATGCATCTTCACTTACAAGTGTAAAACAAACGGTTGCATTTGTCAAGAGGAAAAGTAGGAAAAATTTATTTTTTGTAACAAGGGGTAGTCCATTTTTTTGCAGTACATATGATAGTACCCACTTTTATACCAACAGAAAAAAGAATAGAATTAGATTATACTTAAAGTATAGATGCAATTTAACCTTATATCACTTGTAAATAAATCTGTTGAAATGCAATGACTCGCACATCAAGTGCCAAAGCTGACCTTGCGTTGCGTTTTTCTTATTCTGTTGGTTATCTTGCAAATTTGCTGACGGTTTGATATAATGTTTTGGTAAAGAAACGGTGGCGGCTGTTTCAGCTCCCTTTGCGAAAGGGGGTGTTTGTGTGGAATACATAATCTGTTTTACTTTATTAGTGACAATTATTGTTTTAAGCATAAAGAAATAACCGCCCTGTAGTGCAAGTACAAGGCGGTTATGTTAATTAAACCAAAAAGTATAAGCGAAACAGCTAAAACCGTTTCTTTACACTATTATATTATCACAATCAAAAATTTATGTCAACAGTCGCAGAGCTTTTCTGTGGCTGTTTTTTGTTAGTGGACAAATTGTCCGCTTGGGAGGTAATTATGAGCATAATAATAATCTCAATATTCTACATTTACTATCTAATTGCGGTGAATTATTACCGCTGGGAACTGCACTTTAGATTTATAGCATACAGCAAAATGGCGGGTAAGGACAAAGCACCGATTTCAATTAAGAAGTTGGTGCTTTTTTCTGCAATTATTGTTGCCGTTATTACGGTTGTCGGCTTATGCGTTGGAAACAACACACTTATTTTAATAAACACATTACCTGTCATAGCACTGACTTTTCATTTACATTTAATGCGTAAAAGAATTGCCGAAGCTGACAGAAATAATAACAAGGAGGACTAATTATGAAGGTTATAAAAAGCCGTGACGGGCAGGAATATTACAATTTCACAAGGGAGGAAAAGGAGCAGGCAAAACAGATGTCCACGCTCGAATACTTGGAAAGAACATATGGCTATCATTTTACGAAAGCAGGCACTATGATGCGTTGCAAGGAACACGATAGCTTTATTGTGCGTGCTGACAGACGAGGTTGGTATTGGAACAGCAGAGGATTTGGCGGTTCTGATGTTATAGAGTTTATGATGAAAGTGGAAAACAAGTCATACGAAGAAGCTCTGCTGACACTGTTTAATGTCAGCAAATCAAACTATACCGCCGTTCCGCAGTATAAAAAAGCCGAGCAGCTTCCTCCGGAAGAATTAAAAAAGGATTTGCAAATGCCGGTAGCTGTACAAGGTAAGTACAAACGAGTATTTGCTTATTTAACGAAAACTCGCTGCATAGCTCCTGAAATAGTCAATGAGCTTATGCACAAAAAGTATTTATACGAGGATGTAATGCACAACTGTGTGTTTGTCGGTTACGGAACAAATAAACTGCCGGCATATGCTACTGTGCGTGGCACTTTAACGGAAGTGCAGTACAGAAAAGACTCTCCCGGTTCGGATAAGAGTATATCGTTTTTTGTTATGGGAAAGGACAATACAATGGTAGATGTATTTGAATCACCTATTGATTTGCTTTCGCACGCAACAATGTGCAATATCGAAACAGGTAATCCACAAGAATGGCTTAACGCTACACGCTTAAGTCTTGCCGGTGTATCTGACAGAGCATTAGAAACTTTTTTGCAAAATCATCCGACAGTCAGACATATAAACTTACGATTAGATAATGACCTCGCAGGCCGAAAAGCTTGTGAGGTCATTTCCGAAAAATACAAAAATCAAGGTTATCGTGTTGATACAATCCTGCCACGTACAAAAGACTACAACGAGGACTTGTGCAACTATGGTAAGCTACATAATGCTCCGGACTTGCCGTTACGATTACCCGCAGAAAAAGAAAATCAGGCAGCTTATACTTACTTAACTGAGAAGCTCGGAATAGCACCCGAAATTGTTACTACGCTTATTAACAAGAATTATATTTGCTCAGATGCAGAGAATATTTCTTTTGTTGGTCATAATCGAGGTGGATCACCTGTTTATTCTTATAGCGTAAGCATTAACGATAATTCTGTTAGTGTATCGGGGTCAACAAAAAATAGCTTCTACTTAAAAGGTTATGATAAAAGTAAAGTTATTGTATATAAATCTCCGATTGACTTATTGGCTGACGCAACTATGAGCAACCTTACTTTTCGCAGTAAACGTGAGTGGCTCAATTCAACAAGATTATCTCTTGTCGGAACTGATGATACAGCTTTGCAGAATTTTCTTGCCGAAAATCCTGATATTAATCAAATATGTTTTCAGCTTGGGGGAGAGGAAATTGACATTGAAACGAGCAGACATTTTTTGCAGAAGTATAATGAAAAAGGATACTCTTGCACCGGTTTTCAATCTGTCGGTCAGAGCATAGTTGAAGAATTAGCTACAATGCGACAAGGTGTACCTTTATCTAACAGCCTGAATTGCAAATAAGCATAGGATAAATGTTGCTTATAAAAGTCAAGTAGATAGTATCTTAAAATCATTAAGAGTTGATGAAAAACAACACGCAGGCACATCAAACGAGTGCCTGCGTGTTGTTTATTGTTCTTCGTGTGTTGAAACATCGCTGTAATTCAATCCGTTAATAAACGAACTTGTAATTGTAATAAATTTTGATGTCATTGTTTTTTCACACAACAAGTCATAATAAAATTCAAACTCGTAATTACCTAAAGAAGATATTAACAAAATATCTAAACAAACTTCATCACGGTTATGATATTCCATATCTCTTACGAGCTTATTTTTTAAGCTGTATAGCTCAGAAGCTTTACAATTGCGAGCAATGTATTGTCCGTCTAATCGAGCTGAATCAATCAATTCTTTAAGGCTCATTGTAATACTTGGGTCAATTTGTGATGGCTTAACATTAAAGATTTTTGCTAACTTAATTATGTTTTCATTTGATATAGTTTTGTCGCTATCTTCTTCAATATTTTCCCACCTTGCAATCATTGGTTGGTCGCATCCCACAAGCTCAGCGAGCTGAGCTTGTGTGTAATTAAATTCTTTACGATATTCTTTTATAAGATATTTTTTCATTTCGATTGTCCTTTCTCGTTCTCGTAAATATAATCTTTAAGTTCACCGGTGTAAACTAAATTAAATTTTTCTTTGAGTGCATCTAAAATACAAAAAGTTAAATCATATTCATTGAAAGCGGGTCTTATTTCTTTTCCGTTTTCATCTAATACAACAAAATCTATATCAGCGAGTGAATCTTCAATAGCTTGTTTAATTTTTTCGTAGCCTTTGACTGTTATGCGAGTTTCTTCCATATAGAAATCTGGGACAGGCGTTCTTATTGAATTAACAACACGTTGCCATTCGCTCTGTATTTCTTCATTAACTAAACTAAAAAATTTTTCTTTGAAGATATGTTCGACAGCATCTCTTACTTCGAAAAGAACATCAAAAGTATGCTTGATTTTGTCTTTTTTGCCTGACATTAATTCATATAATGTCGGAATTTCAATTTTTCCGAGGCGAGTGTACACTACTAACTTATATTCGGGATAATTGTAATAAACTGTTCCGCTCCCAAACAAAGAGTTCTGAACATAGGAATCATAACGACCTTTTCTTTCATTTTGAGATACAATCCAAGAAATAATTTCGATTTCTTTGTCTGTATAGCCTTCCTCTTTTAGAATGTCAGTATCGGTTGTGTCTAATGCTTTCATAATATTGCTCCTTTATTTTATAATTTCAGCTGTATAGCCGTCAGTTCCAAATTTTGTATATTTTTCGTAATCGCTAATAGTTACGGAAATTGTAAGTACCGAACCCTCGGCAATCTTCAATCTTCTAATTCTACCGTCTTTAAATTTTTTCTCACAAGTGCCATTGAAGTTAAAGTTTGCAAGATAATCGCAATTTGCATCAGCAATTTTCACACCTAATATTGTAATGCTATCATCGCCTGATATACATTTATGAAAAATCTCTGTAAAAGAAATCTTGACAGAAATTTCGGATTCAAGATTAACATCTTCATCATAGATTTTTTTTATTAATGCTTTAACCTCATCGAGCTTGTCGCTGCTTACAGTCCAGCAACGGTCTGTACCATTCCATTTTGAACCGAGCTTTTTAACTTCACTGACAAAAGTGGCATCATATGGGGTATAAATATCAATTGATGATATATTTTTCTTTAATGTAAATTTATTATCCATAACTGTAACTCCTTTAATATGTGTTTTTGTTTATCTTACAGTACATATTATAACATATAAAACACATAATGTCAATACATAAAACACATATTTTTTAAATCTTTTTGTATCAGATTAATACGAACAAAAATGTCTTTTTTCTGCTGGTAATTAAATAAGTTGTTATATAAACAACTTAGTTTGTTGCTATTAATTCACAATTTGCCGTATTCGTGCTTTCCGGCAGGAGGGTTACCTACAGATAGTGATTTAATTCTTACTAATGAAGACAGGGAGTGTGGCATAATAAGCAAAGAAAAAGTGTCAACCAGAGGTATGATTATTACAGTCGAAAAAGACAAGTATGACAAGTTGTTGGAACACCAAAAGAATAAGTTGTGTGAGCTTATAGAGCGTGAACAAGCCGATATGTATATAGATAGAATAGAGTACAACGATGATTTTTCGGAAATTGTTGAGTATCAAGTTCCTGAAGAAACTGAGCCTGAGCACAGTTCTGACGATGAACAAAACCGTGCTCTGTTGTACACTTTACCATATACAGATTATTCGCATAACCAAGAAATCAATTATGAGAGTGTATATTATCAAGCATTACTAAAGAAAAATGATGACAGCGAAATTATAACCTGTACATATATAGTAAAGGATAGCGAAGGAGAAGTATTAGATACAAGCGTTTACCCTTCAACATAAGGTAATATAAACAGAAAGGGCTTCACCTAAAACAGGTGAAGCCTTTTTCTCTTAAAAACAAAAAAAGTAAACAAAACTGTTTACTTATACAAAAATATTATAATAAAATATACTTTAAACATTGACATTACAGGGAATATATGGTATAATAATCTATGTAAAAAGGACATAAAAGCCCATAGACACCAAAATATTGACAGATATTTTGGTGTCCCGCTAACAGAGTATTGGAAGTACCCAGTTGCGTTATGGCTTATTTATAGTGTATTATAACACAAAATAAGCAAACTGTCAACTTCTACTTGCCTGCTCTGACAACGGTCGGACGCAGGTCTTTTTTATACTCAAAACTAAATAAATCAAAACTTCGAACATCAGTACACCTATTGTTCTCAGAGTTACGCCGTGACCATATGCACTTTTGAATGTTGCGAAACATTCTTGCGAGAAGCGAGCCAATATTGTCGGTACCATTATTGCTACAATGTTGCCTAGAACAATGTTAAATAAAAGGGTGAAAGGGAGATAATGTTCCCTGTTCAATACTTGGCTGTGCAAATACCGTATGCTCATAACCGGACAATTTGTCCGCTTACAACATATAGTATGCAAAACTCATAAATCGCAGCATTGCGTGAGCCACACACGATTACTAAGTGATTAGCATAATCTAAGACCAAAGGAAAGATGTTTGATGTTTTCAGTTCTAATTAATTTACAAAAATTATACAGCAAAGTGATTTAAGTAGCTTTGCGGCTATTTAAATCACTTTACTTAATTTGGTTGCGGGAGCCGGATTTGAACCGACGACCTTCGGGTTATGAGCCCGACGAGCTACCGAGCTGCTCTATCCCGCGATATTTAGATATTGCTTATTGCTTTATCTTTACAGCTCTATTATAATACACCTTTTACATCCCGTTGTCAAGACTTTTTTAAAAATTTCTTATAAATTTTTATCTGTACTTTACAATATCAAAAATTACTGCTCATATCAATGCTTTTTGAGAATTGATTGCAACACAAAAATTAAAGCTATGCTTAATAAATGTGATATTCTTTTATAAAATATATTGAATACAAAAAGCTATTGTTGTATATTGTTGAAGTTTTGCGAGTTGTGTGGTAAAATGAAATTAATTTAGTTATTTTGGCTGATTGGTGAATTTTGCGTTAGAAAGGGAATACGCTGAATTTTAAAGATAACAATTTAAGGGGGATAATAAAAGTGAAAATAATCAGAAATATCGCTTTAATCGCTTTAATAATTATTGGCTTAGTTGCAGCATTTTATCTGTTTACGCTGATTACTGCATGGATTTAGGTGGGGATCATATAATGATGGAAAAATTAAAAAATATCTTTATAAAAGTAATTCCGTTGATTTTAATTATAGCTGCCTTTTTTGGAGGTTACTACTTAGGCAAATATCCGCTGGGCGGAGCAAAAACCGTACCGGCTACTAACGATAGTGCGTTTGATTTAAAACTTCCCGGAGAAACCGAAAAGGCGAGGGTAACTGTTGATGATGTTAAGGCTACTATACATAAAATCGGAGAGCTGACCTTTTGCGAGGGAAAGTATGAGGTAACAAAGGGAAAGGATTATACCCGACATATGTTTGACGATATTCCTGTTTTTGGTACAACAAACCATGTGGAGCTTACTTGTACCGGTAGTGTTAAGGCAGGATACAATGTGGACGATATAAATATCAAGGTTGACAATGACAGTAAAAAAATATATGTATCATTGCCTGATATACAAATAAACAGTAATCAAATATATTGGGATGATAGTATGGTTTGCAATGAGCAAAACAATATATTGAATCCGATAGATTTTGAACAGTATCAGTCATTGATTGAGGAAATAAAAGAAGAGGGACTTGAAAAAGCAAAAACAGAGGGACTGTATGATACAGTAGAAGATAACGCCAAAAATGTTATTACTAATTTTCTTGGCTGCTTTAATGAATACAAAGTTGAATTTATGTAATTAAAAATATTTATTGAAAAATACATAATAAAAATAAAAAAGCTCGGTGTAAATCGGGCTTTTTCATTTATGTAAAATGGGAAAGCAAAAATTATTAGTCAAGTTATACTGTCGGATTTAAAAAGAGGTTTTACACTTTTTGCCGTTTAGTTTTACTTTGATTATTGCATTTTTTGTATAATATTGGTATAATAATATATACAGCTCATTTGCTGAAAAGGGAGGAATTTTTTATGTGTCAGAAAAAACCGTATTACATCACGACACCAATTTACTATCCGTCAGGCAATCCGCATATCGGACACTGCTATACAACTGTTGCTTGCGACTCTATCGCTCGTTACAGACGAATGCAGGGCTATGATGTAATGTTTCTTACGGGCACTGATGAGCATGGTCTTAAAATTGAGCAGAAAGCTGCCGAAAAGGGTGTAACTCCCAAGGAATATGTTGACGAAATTGTTGAGCACTTCAAGAGCCTTTGGAGCTTTATGAATGTAAGCTATGACAGATATATAAGAACTACCGATGATTACCACATAAAGACTGTTCAGAAGATTTTTAAAGAGCTTTATGACAAGGGTTACATCTATAAGGGCGAATATTCGGGTAAATACTGCACACCTTGCGAGAGCTTTTGGACTGAAAGCCAGCTTGTTGACGGCAAATGTCCGGAGTGCGGCAGAGAGGTTACCGAGGCAAAGGAAGAGGCATATTTCTTTAAAATGTCGCCATTTGCCGACAGAATTGAAAAGTTACTTACAGAAACAGATTATTTACAGCCAAAAACCCGAGCAACAGAGCTTGTAAACAACTTTATCAAGCCGGGTCTTGAGGACCTTTGTGTGTCGAGAACTACTTTTAAGTGGGGTATTCCTGTAACTTTTGACGATAAGCATATTGTATATGTGTGGATTGACGCACTTTCAAACTATATTTCTGCGCTTGGTTTTTATAACGACGCTTATAATGATTTTGATAAATTCTGGCCTGCCGATGTGCATATGGTTGCCAAGGATATTATGCGTTTCCACGCTATTATTTGGCCTGCAATGCTTATGGCGCTTGATTTGCCACTGCCAAAGCACCTTGCTGTTCACGGCTGGATTACATTTAACGGACAGAAGATGAGCAAGTCACTCGGCAATGTTGTAGATCCGTTTGTGCTTGGCAAAAGATACGGCGCAGACGCTATCCGTTATCACATTCTTCGTGAAATGGCACTCGGCGCAGACAGCTCATTCTCTAACGAGATTATGATTAACCGCATCAACTCTGACCTTGCAAACGGCTTTGGCAATCTTGTATCAAGAACAGTTGCAATGGTTGAAAAATACTTTGGCGGTACATTGCCGACAGAGCGTGAAAGCGGCGAGTTTGACGATGACCTCATTGCAACAGCTACTGCACTCAAGTCAAGCGTTGATGATTTTATGGACAAAACTCAGCTTAACAATGCGCTTGCTGAGATTTTCAAGGTAGTTTCTCGTGCAAACAAATACATTGATGAAACCGCACCTTGGGTAATTGCAAAGGACGAAACAAAGAAAGCAAGACTTGCAACCGTACTTTACAATTTACTTGAAACAATCAGAATTACGTCTACACTTCTCTCTGCATTTATGCCAACCACAATGCCAAAGGCACTTGAGCAGATTGGCGCTTGTGAAAAGTGTGCTACTTATGAAAATGCCGATAAATTCGGTGTTCTTCCGCTTGATGTAACAGTCAAGAAGGGCGAGGCTTTGTTCCCGAGAATTGATGTTGAAAAGGAAATCGAGGAGCTTAACTCTATCATCAAAAACAACGAACAGGTTGACGAAAAAACAGCAAAGCTTAAAGAAGAAATCGAGGGCGTGGCTCAGATTGGCATTGATGATTTCTGCAAGGTTGACCTCAGAGTTGCCGAGATTAAGGCTTGCGAGCCGATTAAGAAAGCTAAAAAGCTCTTAAAACTCACAATTTTTGACGGTGTAAAGGAAAGAACAGTTGCCTCGGGCATTGCAAAATTCTATAAACCTGACGAGCTTATTGGCAGAAAGATTATTCTTGTGTCTAACCTCAAGCCTGCAAAGCTCTGCGGCGTTGAAAGCTGCGGAATGATTCTTGCTGCTACCTGCGGTGAAGATGTTAAGGTTATCTTTGTGGACGATATGGAAACAGGCTCAAAAATCAGCTGATTTTATTAGATAAAATATTTGAATTCCCGATTATGGCTTTTGCTGTAATCGGGAATTTTTTGGTTAATTAGGTTTAATTGGTTCTTTATCAAAAGTTCGGGTAATATGTTTTAGTGCATTTTTGGTCGGGCAACAAAGTACGGCAAAAGTTAAACTTTCTGCTCGAAGTTAAAAGTTTGGTCAACCTTTTTAAAGTTTGTGGGTGTGGGCAGCGCCCACAGATGTTTTATGCTATCGCAAATTTTAGTAGCCAAACGGCTTGCCGTTTGGTGGCTTGAACACATCGGCGAGAGCCTAAAAATTACGACAGCAACAAAGGAAAAGCTATGCTACTAAACTACTAATTTGCCACTTTTCAAGGGCAAATTAGCAACACCTACAAACTTTTGTATCCTTTAGAATATCTTTTCTCTACTGAGGGTAAAGTGTAACTTTCTACCTTTCTGCCACTCATTAGTCTTGACTTTTGCTTTTTTTAAAGCTTTGATTACTCTAAAGTTTAGTTATTTTATAATATAATTGCAACTATTTGTTTTTTTGAAAATCCGTGCAATTTTATTATTTTATGGGCTCTGCCCAAACCCGCAACTCTTTAAAAAGGGTTGACCTGAATTTTGGATTTATTAAACTAAACTTTGTGTGTTAAACGCACAAGCCAAAAAGGAAATGCAGATAAGGTGAACCCTATCTGCATTTCCTTTTATAAAGAGGTCGGACAAAAATGACCTTGATATACTGATTTTGCCAAATCAAATATTATTCTTCAACAGTTTCAGCTTTAACTTCTTCAGCCTTTACTTCTTCGGTCTTAACTTCTGTTTTAGTATCTTCCTTTGATTCAGCCTTTGCAGCCTTTTCTGCTTTTGCTTTCTTGAGTGCGGCTGCCTTGCGGTTTGTTGTCTTTTTCTTCTTTGGCTTTTCAGGTGCAGGCAGTTCCTTGTCAAGCTCAATGTAGATTACAGAAAGCGGAGCAAGAGTAATGTTGATTGAATACGGCAACTCGTGATCTGCCACATCCTGAGCCTTAATTTCGCCCTCATTTACTATGCCGCAGCCGCCAAATTCCTCTGCCTCTGAGTTGAGAACTTCTTTATATACGCCGTACTTTGGCACGCCGATTTTGTAATTTTCACGTAGCATTGGCTGGAAGTTACATACAACAATAACTTCGCTTCCGTCATAAGCAATTCTTCTGAAAGAAATAATGCTATGCTTGTAATCGTCGAGAGCAATCCACTGAAAACCGTTCCAATCGTAATCGTTTTCGTGCATTGCAGGTGTGTCACAATAGAATTTATTTGCTGTTGCAAAGAAGTGATTAAGCTGACGGTGCTTTTCGTATCCGAGCAAGTTCCACTGGAGCTGTTCGGTAGAATTCCACTCGTCAAACTGTCCGAGTTCACTGCCCATAAACATAAGCTTTTTGCCCGGATGAGCGAGCATATACGCAAGAAATCCTCTTACGCCTGCAAATTTATTATCATACAGTCCCGGCATTTTATTGATAAGCGAGCCTTTGCCGTAAACTACCTCATCGTGCGAGATAGGGAGCATAAAGCTCTCGCTGAATGCGTAAACCATACTGAATGTAAGAGTATCGTGGTGATAATTTCTGTAAAGCGGGTCAAGGCTGATGTATGAAAGCATATCGTTCATCCAACCCATATTCCACTTGTAGTCAAAGCCAAGTCCCATATCCTTTGGTGGGAAACCTGTAACATTCGGCCATGCTGTACTCTCCTCGGCAATCATCATTGCCTCAGGGTGGAACATATGCACAACAGTGTTGAGTTTCTGCAAGAAGTCAACAGCAACGAGGTTTTCTCTGCCGCCGTAAATATTTGCAAGCCACTCGCCGTCTTTACGGTTGTAGTCGAGGTAGAGCATAGACGCAACGGCGTCAACTCTAATGCCGTCAATGTGGTATTGGTCAAGCCAGAACATAGCAGATGAAAGCAAGAAACTTGTTACCTCGTAACGGGCATAGTTGAAGATATATGTACCCCATTCCTTATGTTCGCCGATTCTCCAGTCCTCATATTCATAACAGCCTGTACCGTCAAATCTGCCAAGACCATGCTCGTCCTTAGGGAAGTGAGCAGGTACCCAGTCGAGAATTACACCGATACCCTCCTGATGGCACTTGTCTACAAAATACATAAGGTCTTTTGGAGTACCGTAACGAGATGTTGCGGCAAAGTAACCTGTTACCTGATAGCCCCAGCTGCCGTCAAACGGATACTCTGTAAGCGGCATAAACTCAATGTGAGTATAGCCCATTTTCTTTACATAAGGAATAAGCTCTTCTGCGAGCTTTTTATAGCTGAATACATTGCCGTCCTCATATTTTCTCCATGAGCCTGCGTGCATTTCATATACATTGATAGGAGCGTTCTTGTGTGGGTGAGTTTTCTTATGCTCAAGCCACTCGCTGTCGTTCCATTCATAGCCGTGAATTTCATATACACGAGATGCGTTATCGGGTCTTGTCTGGCAATGAAAAGCATACGGGTCGGTTTTCATTACCTTTTGCATTGACGGAGTTTCTACGCAGTATTTATAGCAAGCATATTCCCATACACCCTCAATAAACAATTCCCATACGCCTGAATTGTCAATTTTATACATATAGTTTGCATCGGGGTTCCAATCGTTGAAGTCACCTACAACGGATACGGAAAGTGCGTTTGGTGCCCATACTCTGAACACAACACCGTCCCTGTCGCCCCAGTTTACAAAATGAGAGCCCATAAATTCATAAGCTGTAACAGATTCGCCCTGCAAAAACTGTTCAAGCGGAGTTCTTTCGTCATTTAAACTAAAAGCCATTTATTATCCTCTTTTCTTTAAGAAATTTGGGAAAAGGGTGCATATTGCTTGTTTTTTGCCATGATAAATCCGTAATTTATACAATATGCTTTTAAAGTGTTTCCCTTGATTTAATTATCTGATTATAGTATAATATATTCTACACAAATATACAAGACTTAATTTTAATTTTTATGTAAATTATTTTACAAATGGTTAAAATTTGTTTATTTTTACAAAAAATCTAAGGTGAAATTTTATGGATAAAAGAGTTAAAAATACCACTAAGGCACTCAAGCAGACACTTTTTGATATGCTTGAGCAAATGCCTTTGAGCAAAATTACCGTAACCTCGCTATGCAAGCAGGCAGGAGTGAACAGGGTTACTTTTTATCACCATTTCACCGATGTTTACGATATGATTTCGCAAATAGAGTTAAGCTATGTTGAGGAGCTGAGGGATTACAATACTAAATTCACTCAAAACGGCAAGGTGAATTTCCTATACATTGTGAGGTTTGTGCGCAAGTATTCCGATTTTTACAAGATAGTTTTTACAAATAATATTCCTACAAAGCTGCTTGACGAAATGTATGCGGAGCTGAAAAAGGAGTATTGTACGGCATTTGGCAAAAAGGATATTGAGCAGACTAAGCTCGACTATATGTATACATTTACGGAGAGCGGAGTATCGAGTATTCTTAAAAAGTGGGTGCGAGGCGGAATGGCTGAAAGCGAGGAATACATTGCCGACCTTATAAGCGAGATTTTTATTAGTATGCACAGTCATATATAATAGTTGCCCACAGCCGAAAAATATGTTAGAATATGTAATCGGATAAAAGAAAATTACGGATGGTGTATATATGAAAAAAAGATTTCTTGACAGCGGAAAAATTGTAGGCACTCACGGCATAAAAGGCGAATTAAGAATTGACCCTTGGTGCGACAGTCCGGAGTTTTTGTGCTGTTTTAAAAAGTTGTACCTTGACGAGCAGGGCAGAGAGAGCATTAAGGTAAAGTCACGCCCGCACAAGAACATTGTGCTTTGCAAGGTTGACGGCATTGACACAATCGAGCAGGCCGACAAAATGAGGGGCAAGATAGTTTACATTGACCGAGAGGACATTGCGCTTGACGAGGGTGTAAACTTTGTGCAGGACTTGATAGGTCTTGAGGTAAATGACGCCGACAGCGAAACAGTTTACGGCAAAATCACAGATGTTTTGCGTACGGGTGCAAACGATGTTTACGAGATTACCGATGCAGACGGCAAAAAGTACCTTGCGCCTGTTATTGACGAGGTTATTACCGAAACAAATGTTGACGGCGGATATGTGCTTATTCGTCCTATGAAAGGAATATTTGACGATGAGGATTGATATAATAACCTTATTCCCCGAAATGTTCACACCTGTACTTGGCGACAGCATAATCGGCAGGGCGCAGAAAAGCGGTGCGCTTGAAATTCACTGCCATCAACTCAGAGATTATGCTTTTGACAAGCACAGACGAGTTGACGATACACCGTACGGCGGCGGAAACGGTATGCTGATGAAAGCCGAGCCGATTGCGCTTTGCTTTGAGGATATATGTGAGAAAATCGGCAAAAGACCGCATTTTGTCTATATGTCGCCGCAGGGAAAAACTCTTACTCAGCAAAGACTCAAGGAGATAGCCGAGGTAGAGAATGTGTGTATTTTATGCGGTCATTACGAGGGTGTTGACCAGCGCTTGCTTGATGAATTTATTGACGAGGAAATCTCAATAGGCGACTATGTGCTGACAGGCGGTGAATTGCCTGCAATGGTATTTACGGACGCACTTTCAAGAATGGTGCCGGGTGTGCTTTCAAACAACGAATGTTTTACCGAGGAGAGCCATTTTAACGGCTTGCTTGAGCATCCGCAGTACACAAAGCCGTCGGTTTGGAGAGGTAAAGAAGTGCCCGAAGTGCTTTTGAGCGGTCATCACGCAAACATTGAGAAGTGGAAAAAGGAAAAAAGCATAGAGGTAACACGAGCAAAGCGCCCCGAACTGCTCGAAAGGCTTGAAAATCAGGATTAAAAATCAGCAATAATTTGCATATATAAAATAATATATAGCAATACTTAATATAATTTAATTTATCTTGTAGTAATATTGCACAACTACCGACTTGAAATTTTGTTTGTATGTGAGTAATGAACCAAAAATTATTTAACTTATTGACCTTTTTTTGAAAAAATACTATAATATTTATTAAAAGATTGCAGAAAGCAGTCGGATTACAAAACGGGTTAAATTATATGGCAAGAGAGGGATTTTAAAATGTATGTTAAGGAAGTATTAGTACAGAACAAAGCAGGCTTACACGCTCGCCCGGCTACATTTTTCATTCAGAAGGCTAACGAGTACAAGTCAACTGTATGGGTAGAAAAGGAAGAAAGACGAGTAAACGCAAAGAGCCTTCTCGGTGTATTGTCACTTGGAATTATTGGCGGTACAACAATCAAGGTTATTGCTGACGGTTCAGACGAAACTGAGGCTGTTGACGGTCTTGTAGCACTCGTTGAGTCAGGTTTTGCTGAGTAATTCATACTTTTTGAAATTTTAGGGCGGATTATCCGCCCTTTTTGTTTTATCAAAAAAGCCTGACAGAAAAGTTCGTCAGGCTAATAATTATAATATTGACTTTGAAATATGAATAATATATAATATAGTTACAAGGAAACCGCATTAAAGCGGTTAGCCTAAAAATCGTTTAATTAAAAGTAATCGCCCGAGTTTTCCAGACAGCAGGGCGATTATTTTTTATGGCTACTATAATAGCTAATATTAATACTAATACTATTGTTATGTATTCCACCGTATCTACCTCCGCCACTCATTATTAACCCTATAATTTCTGATTTTGCAACAAACAAAGGAGAGCAATATGAATCCTAAAATGTCAATACTCCGCAAAAAGGCAATGGCTTTACCGCTGTTGCCCGGTGTTTATATTATGCACTCGGCTGACGGAGAAATTATTTATATCGGCAAGGCAAAGGCTTTGCGCAATCGTGTAAGCCAATATTTTGGCTCGCAGAATAACCACGCAGAAAAAGTGCGCCGTATGGTTGACAATGTTGACCACTTTGAATACATTATCACAGACAGCGAGTTTGAGGCGCTTATTCTTGAGTGCAGTCTTATTAAACAGCACACACCAAAGTATAATATTCTGCTTAAGGATGACAAGGGATACAGCTACATTAAGGTGAGTGGCGACAAGTGGCGCAAAATTTCTTATGTTCTCCAAAAGAATGATGACGGTGCAGAGTATATCGGCCCGTACAAGAGTAGTTACTATGTGAAAAGCGCCGTTGAGGAAGCTAACAAAATCTTTATGCTTCCGACCTGTAACCGTAAATTTCCGCAGGATTTCGGTAAGGGCAGACCTTGCCTTAACTACCATATCAAGCTATGCACAGCTCCCTGTACGGGCAAGGTGAAGTTTGCCGATTACAACGAAAGTGTGGAACAGGCGCTTTCGTTTCTTAGGGGCGGTTCGTCAAATTCGGTGAAAGACCTCACGAAGAAAATGGAGGAGGCGGCGGAAAATCTTGAGTTTGAGCGAGCCGCAAGAATTCGTGACAAAATCAGCGCCATTAAAAAGATGGGCGACAAGCAAAAGGTTGTTGCCAACAAGGTACTTGACGAAGATGTTATTGCAAGTTTTTCTGACGGACACAAAACCTGTTTTCAGGTGTTCCGCTTTGAGGGCGGCAGGCTTTTTGACAGAGAGAGCTTTGTTTTTGATTCGGGCGACAGCGAGGGCGAAACCGAAGAATTTATTTTGCGTTACTATACAATTCGTGGTGATGTGCCGAAAAATATTGCCATTGATAAGGAGTTTGACGGCTTGACCGCTATGCAGGATTGGCTAAGCGAAAAGCGAGGCAGTAAAGTATATATTACCGTTCCGCAAAGGGGAGAGCAGGCTCAGCTTATGGCGATGTGCCGTTCAAATGCTGCCGAGGAGCTTGCTCAGCGCAAGGGAGCAACCGTAAAGGAATACAGCGTGCTCGAGGAATTAAAGGAGCTTTTGGGCCTTGAAAAAATACCGTCATACATCGAAAGCTATGATATTTCTAACCTTGCAGGTACGGAAAATGTAGCAGGTATGATTGTTTACAAAGACGGCAAGCCGTATAAATGTGCCTACAAAAAATTTAAGATAAAGGGTTTTGATGGACAGGACGATTACGCATCTATGGCAGAGGTTATCGGCAGACGATTTAACGAATATCTCAAGGCGGAAAAGGCAGATGACGGCTTTGGAAAGCTGCCCGATCTTATTTTGCTTGACGGCGGTAAAGGACAGGTTGCCGTAGCAAAACAGGTGCTTAGGGAGATGAATATTGATGTTCCGCTTTTCGGACTTGTTAAAGACGATAAGCACCGCACCAGAGCGGTTACGGGTGACGGCGGAGAAATCTCTGTTAATTCACGCAGGGCGTTGTTTACCTTTTTAAGTAAAATGCAGGACGAGGTGCACCGCTTTGCCATTGGCTATCACCATGAAAGGCGAAGTAAAAATACCTTTAAAAGCTCGCTTACCGAAATTGAGGGAATCGGCGAAAAGCGAGCAAGGGCAATGCTCAAGTATTTCAGAACCATTGACAATATTTCAAAGGCTGATTTGGAAGAGCTTGAGGGATGTCCGCAAATGACAAAAAATGCGGCGGTAGCGGTTTACAGATACTTTCATTCAGCCGAAAAATCGACAGAAAATTGAATTAATAAAAATGTTGTAATTTTTGTAATAATATGTTATAATTATGTAATATTAAAGAATATACAACCGTAATGGCATTATTATGCTTTATACGAAAAAAAGGAAGATAATATGAGGGTAATAACAGGAACAGCAAAGGGCAGGCGGCTTGAAACCCTTGAGGGTGAAGATGTAAGACCTACCGCTGAAAGAATAAAAGAGGCTGTATTTTCAATAATTCAGTTTGAAATTATGGGGCATACATTCCTTGACCTTTTTGCAGGTTCGGGACAAATGGGCATAGAGGCAATAAGCAGGGGCGCAAGCTCGGCTTACTTTGTTGACGCATCTAAAAAATCGCTTGATGTTGTAAAAAAGAATATCAGCTCGGTTAAGTTTGACAAAGAGGCAAAGGTTTTTGCAATGGATTACCGCAGCTTTCTCTCAATGAATACTGCCGAATTTGACATAGCTTTTTTAGATCCGCCGTATAAAAAAGGCATTTTGCAGGACGCACTTCCGCTTGTGGCAGAGAATATGCGGGATACGGGAGTTATTATTGCAGAAAATCCCCTTGACGAACAAATTTCGGCAAATTACGGCGATTTTGTACTTGACAGGGAATATCGCTATGGTAAAATAAAAATAAGCACATTCAGACATAAGGATTTTATATAATGAAAAAAACGGTTATTTGTCCGGGCAGCTTTGACCCGGTTACGCTGGGACATATCGACATTATCAGGCGTGCGGCAAATATGTTTGACAAGGTTATAGTCGGTGTGTTTACCAATGAAAAAAAGACCCCGAGCTTTTCGGCAGAGGAGAGAATACAGTTTTTAAAGGAATCAACCGCAGACATAGAAAATGTTGAAATTGTGTGTTACAGCGGACTTCTTGCGCAGTATTGCAAGGAGCGCAAGGTTGACGCAATCGTAAAGGGACTAAGGGCGGTGTCTGACTTTGAGTATGAATTTCAGCAGGCGCTTACAAACAAAAGGCTTAATCCGCAGCTTGAAACCATATTCCTTACAGCCGAGTCGGACTCAATGTATTTAAGTTCAAGTATGGTGCGCACAGTGGCATCTCTCGGCGGCGACATAAGCAATTTTGTTCCGCCAATGATACATGACAGAATTGTCGAAAGACTTTACAAAGACAATAAAAGTAAAAAACCTTAAGTTAAAGGAGATAATAAATATGAAAATTGATGATTTGATTTTAGAGCTTCAGGACATTCTCGGTTCAGCTAAGTCAGTACCGTTTTCGGGCGGTAAGGTAATGGTTGACAGCGACCAGATGTATAATATCATCGAGCAGATTCAGGACGCAATGCCGTCTGAAATCAGCCAGGCTAAAAATGTAGTTGCCGACAGAAAGGCAATTCTTACAGAGGCTAAGAAAGAGGCTGAAAATATCATTCGCAATGCCGAGGAGCGCAAAAAGACAATTCTTAACCAGAACGAGCTTGTTCGTGAGGCTAAGGTAAAGGCTAAGGAAATTGTTGACGATGCAAAGGCAAAGGCAAAGGAAATCCGTACAGCCACAAATGTTTATTCAGACAGCATTTTAAAGACAACAGAGGAAACTCTTACTTCTCAGCTTGAGGTGGTAAAGAGAACCAGAGCAAAGTTTTCAGAGCAGCAGAAACCACAGAAGTAATCCTGTAAAATAAAAAGCTCGCTTGCAAAATTAATTAAATTTGCCCGACTTCAGAATTTCTGAGGTCGGGCATTTTGCGTTGAATGTTTTTATTGTGGAGGAAGTGATTTAACGCACAAAGTTTTGCTTAATAAATTTAAAATTCAGGTCAACCCTTTTTAAAGGGTTGCGGGTTTGGGCAGAGCCCATAAAATAATAAAAACGAACTTATTTTTAATAAAAAGCAGGCAGTTGAAATTGCGCAATAGCATAACTAAACTTTAGATTAATCAAGACTTTAAAGTAAAGAAAAAGTTAAGACTAATGAGTGGCAGAGAGCAAGGAAGTTGCACTTTAGCAGTCTTAGAGAAAAGATATTATAAAGAACGAAAAAAGTTTGCGTGTGTGGCTAATTTGCCCTTAAAAAGTGGCAAATTAGTAGTTTAGTAGCGAGCCTTTTCCTTTATTGCTGTCGCATTTGACTTATTTATGCCTTTATGTTCAAGCCGCAAAACAGCAAAGTGTTTTGCTATTAAAATTTGCGGTGATTTACAGCTTTTTGTGGGCGTTGCCCACACCCACAACCTTTGAAAAGGTTGACCAAACTTTTTAGTTTTAAAGGCAGAAAATCTTATTGTAGCCTCAATTCGACGCTCGACTGAAACTAACTTAAATCGCAATTTGTTGGAGTTTTCCCAAAAACAAAAGTGTGCCGCAATTATGCAGGCACACTTTATGAAAAGGTGAAATCCGATAGCTGAGTTACAGGAAAATATAATGAATAAAATCAAAGGTTATTCGAGCACATCAAAGCCTCTGTCGTAGAGCATAAGGTTAATGTCAATTATGCTGAGCTTATGCAGCAGGCCGAACATTATTACAGCATCTCTGCCGTCTTTTGCGTAAAGCGGTGCGGCTTTTATGCTGTTTAGCAGCCTTCCGGTTTGCGTAAGGTCAGCTCCAATGCCGATACATAGCATTATCAGCTTATCTCTTGACGGTGTTTTTACCCCTTTAAAAATCTGATAGCCGTAGTGCTTTTCTATCATTGAATTATTGAGTGCCTCTGACTTGCTCATATTCTTGCTCTGTAATATGCTTTCAAGCATTTGTGGCAGAGTTGTATATTGCAGTTGGTCTAAATTTTCTTTGAAGTAGTCATCAAGATTATTCTTTGACTTTAAAATATTGAGCAGTTCATCAGTAGATTTTTTCAAATTGTATCTTCCTTTTTATGTAAAATTATGTTAGTATTAAATAAAGTGGGTGAGGTAATGGACGATTTTGAATACAAATTTTCTCTTTGGCAGTGTAATGTGGTTACAAATTTTAACAGTACAACCCAGCTTGTACGCAACCGCAATACAGGGCAGTTAATGGTAAAAAAGGTTATGCCCGCTGACGAATTTGACCTGCACAATGCCGTAAGTAAAATAAATAACAATCACATAGCTAAGGTTTATGATGCCATCATAGACAACAATGCCTGCGTTATTCTTGAGGAATATGTGCAGGGCGGTACGGTCGAACAGCTGGTTGCAAGAGGAACATTTACAGAAAATTATGCCGTAAATATTGCCCGTCAAATATGTGACGGCTTGAGCAAACTTCACAAGCACGAAATCACTCATCGTGACATTACTCCATCTAATATTATTATAGGTAATGACGGTGTTGTCAAGATAATTGACTTTGGAATTTCAAGATTTCATAGAAATAACGCACAACATGATACTCAGGTACTGGGTACCGAGGGGTATGCCGCACCCGAACAATTCGGATTTAGACAGAGCGACAGCAAGACCGATATTTACGCACTTGGAGTGCTGTTGAATTATATGCTTACGGGGTGTATCCCAAGCGAAAAACTGTATCACAACAGCGATGTTGCCGATATTATTTTGAAATGCACAAATTTCAATCCCGAACTGAGGTTTGACAGCATAGAGGAGCTTAGCTCGTCTTTAAAAAGAAAAAGGGTAAAAGGCTTGACCTTTGTTGATAAATTTTGGAAAAATATTCCCGGATTTCGCACCGATAATATGGCTGTTCATATTGTTGCAGGTGTGTTGTATTTTCTTATGTTTTCTTTTATAGCAATGCTGTATCGTGATAATTGCCGTTATGATTTACTGAAAATTTTTCCCGTAACGCTTATGGTTATGCTTATGTTTTTTATTCCTATTGCATTCTTTTCCGATATTTTCGGGTTTCAACGGTGTGTGCCTATAATCGGCAGGTTTAAAAAGCCGACGAGGCGGACCTTTTTCAGAATATTTGCGATAGTAAGTATTTTCTTTAGTATGCCCGTATACAACAATTTTGTTGTATAATGTCCTTTATTATACATTTATTTTATCATAAAATTTTTTTATTAGTGTATGCTGTCAGCATACACTTTTTTAATGCTGTTTTTATATAATAAGGTCAACGGATTTACCAAAAGGAGGAAATAACTATGAAGAATACCGTTAAAAAAGTTTTATGCACATTTATTGCAGTGGTGGTTGCTGCATCGGCAACTATGGTTTTTACAGGCTGCGGAGCGAAAAAAGATACAAGCGATATCAGTATTCCCGATATAACGATTTCGCAGAGTTCAGATGAAAGCTCCAAGGAAGAGGAGAGCTCCAAGGCGGAGGAAAGCTCTAAAGAAGAGGAGAGTTCCAAGGAAGAGGAAAGCTCTAAGGAAGAAGAAAGTTCCAAAGAAGAGGAAAAGGATTCCGATACAGTCGATCCTGATTTTAAAGAAACTATGGACGCATACGAGGACTTTATGAATTCATATGTTGATTTTATGAAGAAGTATAATAACAGCAGTAATCCTGTTTCACTTATGAAAGATTACACTGAGTATATGTCTAAATATGCTGATATGGTTGATAAAATAGATAATATTGATGAGGACTCACTTTCAAAGGCAGATTTGGATTATTACATTGATGTTACTTCAAGAGTAACAAAGAAACTCGCCGAAGTTGCGGAATGATAATAATGAGCCTTAATGAAATATGGGATGAAATTGTAAGATACAGCGGAAAAGAAATAGAGATGTATAATAAAAATAAATTCACATATATTGTTTCGGGAGGCTGTATTTATATATCAAAGGCAAATTGGCGTATTACAAAAGCAGAAATAGAAATTGCCGTTGAAAAATTAAAAGATCCGAGCTTTGCAAAATTGGCAAAAACAAGCTCATCATATGTGTATGCAATTCTTTTTAATATTTTTAACAGCTGATACACAAAGGCAGTCAGACCTATACTTTAGGTTTGACTGCCTTTTGGTTGAATAATGCAGAGCTTGAGGGTGTGGCTAATTTGCCCTTGAAAAGTGGCAAATTAGTGGTTTGAGTAGCGTGGCTATTAACTTGTTGCCCGACCGATAATCCGTTAAACCGTTATTTTTAACCGTAATAATGAAAGAAAAGCAAAAAAATGCCCACCCTATTGGATGGACACTTCGATGTTGGCATCTCCCTATTTTTCCGGGCCGTCACCAGCCAAGTATTTTCGGCACCACTGAGCTTAACTTCTGTGTTCGGTATGGGAACAGGTGGACCCTCAGCGTCATCAACACCAACTATTTAATTGGGTTCTCTCTTGAGAACAGTATTGATTATATCACTATGCCGTCACTTTGTCAACATATTTTTACAAATTTTTTATAAATTTTTTAAAAAGTTATAATATCACAAGCAAACTCAAAATATTGCTATTTTAAATGTATATTGTTGATAGGAAAATAATGCAATAAATTACTGAATTTATGAATTGCATAGTAATAATGTAAGTTTTTATTTAGACAGGGGAGAGATGAGAAAAAAATATTATTTTCGATTATGCAAAAATAATACTATAATTCTGTTATGAAATTATACTTGAAGTTAAATTACAATATACTTAAAAAATAAAATACTACAAAGCAAGATTTTATTTGTAATGTAGGTGAGAGGCGCAAACAGCTTTGCGGTTTGCGAGCTAAGACGAAGTTTGAAAAAGGTGAGAGCCTTTTAATAAAGAAATGATCAGAACAAATAGACGCCATTGCAAACAATGACGGCTTAAGTTCTATGGAAATGTTTTTATTGTTGTTGTCGCAATTAAAAGTTTTACACCTTTATGTTCCAACTCAACAAACGGCAAGCCGTTTGGCTATCGTATATCTGCGACAGCATAAAAGTATTGTGGGTGTTGCCGACCCACAACATTAAAAAGCAAAATAAAAATGTCCACCCATTCGGATGGACATTAGATGTTGGCATCTCCCTATTTTTCCGGGCCGTCACCAGCCAAGTATTTTCGGCACCACTGAGCTTAACTTCTGTGTTCGGTATGGGAACAGGTGGACCCTCAGCGTCATCAACACCAACTATTTTGTTTGCGCTCTCTCAAGAGAACAGTTGATATTATACAGCATAAAGATAGCTTTGTCAACACTTTTTTTGAAATTTTTTTATTTTTTCTTAAAAACTTTTTAAAAATCCGAGTTTTACGGGATTTTTGTTTAATTTTAGTTTTTTAAGAGAAATATAACGCCATATTTTTTGCGGAAATATTGACTTAAAACCAAAAAAGTCGTACAATTAATACGAATGGACTGATGAATTATGAATAAAGCAAAAGAAATTTTATTTTCGCTTTCGTCCCTCTCAATTTTCAGAGGAATTTTAAACAGAAGCGTACCAAAAGCATATTACAAATTATTAAGTTCTATGGATAAAAAGCCTGAGGAGTTTTTGAGCGCATACGGCGAGTTTTTCTCGCTTATAAGCGAAAGAGGCTGCAGCAACCGTCTTGCTTATGCGTTTACCGAGGCTGCTCTCTTTGATGAGAACTGCTTTACAAGAGCTGCGGCGGCAGGCAAGTACAACACACTTCCCGACAATTTATTAAAGGCGGTAAAGCGTGATTGTCAGGCGATTTTAAATGCTGCGTCACTCACCTCGCAGGAGCTTATTCAGAGCTATTGTGCGTCAAATGATCTTGCTACGGTTGCCGATATGGGTTGTGTTGCCGAGCATCTTCCAAAATGGGAGTGCGGCGAGTGCGCCGAGAGCTTTAAGATGTTTGACGGCTCACTTGAAAAAGTGGCTAAATATTATAAAGAAAACGGCTGTGGTATTTTTGCCCGTTACAAAGCGTTTATTTGGCGTGACGGTGACATTCAGCCTGTTTTGCACCCTGACAAAATTGATATGGATTCATTTACAGGCTATGAAAGACAGCGTGACATTGTTGTCGGCAATACAAAATCATTTATTGAGGGTAAGGCTTGCAACAACTGCCTGCTTTACGGTGATATGGGTACAGGAAAAAGCTCTACCATTAAGGCTATTGCAAATGAATTCCGCAAGGACGGCTTGAGAATTGTTGAAATTCCTAAGGAAAGACTTATTGACTTCCCGATTCTTGTTGACAAAATTGCAACATTGCCGATGAAGTTTATCATATTTATTGATGACCTTTCTTTCCAAAAGCAAGACCAGAGCTACACTACCCTTAAGGCAGTGCTTGAGGGCGGCATTGCTGCTCGTCCTGACAATGCACTTATCTATGCAACTTCAAACCGCCGTCATCTTGTAAAAGAGAGCTTTGCGGATCGTACAGATGACGATATAAATACTCGTGACAATATGCAGGAAACACTTTCGCTTTCAGACCGTTTCGGTTTGTCGGTTTGCTACTCTGCTCCGTCAAAGAAAGAATTTCTTGATATTGTATTCGCACTTGCCAAGGAAAACGGAGTTAAACTTTCACAAGAAGAGCTTGAGGCAGGTGCTGAGCGTTTTGCACTTTCAAGAGGCGGTCGTTCGCCAAGATGTGCAAAGCACTACATTGAATCTCTATTTTGCTGATAAACGGAGGTAAATATGAAAAAAATCGTTTCAGTTTTTCTTGCAACGGCACTTGCCGCATCGGCTTGTGCAACACTTGCAGGTTGTGATGGTGACAATAAAAATTATCCTGTTTCTGTTGCCGATATTACTATTGAAACAGAGCCAAAGGACATTGTTGTGCTTTCGGATGAAACCGCAGACATTATTTCTTATTTAGGATATGCTACAAAAATGGTGGGCAGAAGTGACGAGGTTACTCAGAATTTCTTGTCGGTTGCTCCGAGCGTAGGTTCGGCAAAAACTCCTGATGTTGAGAAAATTAAATCATATGCTGCCGATATTGTTTTTGCAGATGATACTCTTGATGAAAACTGCAAGGAACAGCTTACAGACGCAGGCATTATGGTTCTTACCATTGCATCGCCCGAAACTACAACAGAACTTGAAACAGCATATCTTACGCTTGGCAAGGTTCTCGGCGGCACTGTTGACGGCGCACGAACAGGTGAGGATTCTTACAAAAAGCTCATAGATGCTATGAAAACCTGCAAGGCAGAAACAAACAGCAATGTAACCAAAACAATTTGCTACCTGTATCTTAACGGCGACAAGCTCAACACCTTGCACAGCGGAACATACGGCGATATGCTTTTAGGATATACAGGTGCGGTAAATGCGGCTGTAAATGTGTCTGAAAGCGAGATTGACACAAAGATTTTAAAGGTTGCAAATCCTGATTATATTCTGTATGCAGACGAGGAAACTTTGCAGTTTATTCAGAATGATTCGGATCTTAAAGGCTTAAAGGCTTTGAAAAATAAACAAACTCTTTTGGTTACAAAGGAAGAAATGAGCAGAATGGGCACAACCTCTTTGCTTACTCTTAACAAGATTATGAACTTTATGTATCCTGACAGAGTAAAGAAAAGTTCAGAGGATACCTCTGAGTCGGTTGTACCGTCAGCAGTTGAGGGCGCTACTACCGCCACAAAGGCAGAGTCAAGTGCACAAACCACAACAGGTGCCGCTGCGTCAAACGGTTCGGTTGAAGGTCAGTACAATATAAAGGTAAGTGGTCTTACACTTAAACTTGACGATGAAAATAATAATGTAAAAGCTATGCAGCAGCGTTTGTTTGACCTTGGTTACATTACCGATAAAGGAAATGTAACAGGTTACTACGGCGAGGTTACTCAGAAGGCTGTAAAGGAGTTCCAGAAAGCAAGCGGTCTTACTCAGTCGGGCACTGCCGATACTAAAACTCTTACAGCACTTTTTAAGAGTGACGCTAAGGCAAAGGCTTAACGCTTTTTCACTGTTTACAACGCAACAGTTAATTACAGGTCACGAGTTTTTCGTGACCTGTTTTGGAATTTAAGAAAAACAGGTCATTATCAATGCTCTATACCAAAAAGAGATAATAAAAATTCAGGTCAAGTTTCTTATGCTGACCGGACTTTTATATAAAGGAGAAATCAAAATGCAGGGAAGTTGGAGAGAAAATCTTATAAAAATAAAACCGTATGTAGCAGGCGAACAGTCAAACGATAAGGATATGATAAAGCTTAACGCAAACGAAAATCCATATCCGCCGTCACCGCAGGTAAAAAAGGTTTTTGAAAAGTATGCCGAAAACAGCGAGGGACTAAAGAAATATCCTAATTCGGATTCGATTATTTTAAAAGATGCAATCGCAAAAAGGTACAATGTCGGCAGAAACAATGTGTTTGTTGGCAACGGCTCTGATGATGTAATAGCTTTGTCGTTTATGGCTTTCTTTAATTCGGATAAGCCGATTTTATATCCCGATATTACCTATTCTTTTTATCCTGTATGGTGTTCGCTTATAAAAATTCCGTATAAAACCATTCCTGTTGACAATAATTTTGAAATTCACGCAGAGGATTATTACGGGGAAAACGGCGGAATTATTATTCCTAATCCTAATGCGCCGACCAGCATTTGCAAACCGCTTGACTTTGTGATTGACATTGTGGAGCACAACCAAGACAGCGTTGTTATTATTGACGAGGCGTATGTTGATTTTGGCGGCGAGTCAGCGGTGGAACTTACAAAGAAGTATGATAACCTGCTTGTTACTCAAACCTTTTCAAAGTCACGCTCGCTTGCCGGTATGCGTATAGGCTTTGCCATAGGCAGTGAGGAATTGATTGCGACACTCGAAACAGTGAAAAATTCCTACAATTCATATGTAATGGACAGCCTTGCACTTGAGGTCGGCACTGCGTCTATGAATGATGAAGAGTATTTCAGAGAGTGCGTGGGTAAGGTTATTGCCACAAGAGAGAGGGTAAGGGAAGAACTTATCGCACTTGGCTTTGATGTGAAAAAGAGTGCGACAAACTTCCTTTTTGCCACTCATAATAAATATTCTGCAAAAGAAATATTTGAATATTTAAAGACAAAGAAAATCTTTATCAGATATTTTAATATTCCACGCATTGATAATCACCTTAGAATTACCGTTGGCACAGATGAGGAAATGGATAAGATGATTGCGGCAATGAAAGAGTTTTTCATATAAGAGAATTTATTAAGTATTTTTTGAAAAACGGGATTTAACCGTTAAAATAAAAACATCTGTGTTGACTTGATTTTTATACAAAATAATTTTTTCTTTGTAACACAAAAGTCACATTCGTTCGTTAAAATAAATAATGGTACATTGTTTTTGCTCTTGTTTAGCTAAAGCACAGTAAATATTTGAAAAATTACATATAAAAACCACTGTTTTGTATGTTTACTATAAAGCAGAATTTTGGTATAATATTTTGTAAAATTCAGAACAGACAAAAATTTCGGTGAGGTAAAATATGAATATTTCAGACAAAAAATCAAGAATTTTTCTTGCTGTTGTCATAGTTTTAAGCCTTGCGCTAAGCACTGTTTTTATGATGAACAAACAGGGCTATCACGAGGACGAGCTTTTGACATATAATCTCGCAAATTCGGCTAATACACTCAAAACTGACGGTGAATGGAACAGCGGTGCCGATTTTATCGACTATCTTTCCGTATCGGACGGTGACCGCTTTAATTATGAACAAGTTTATGAAAATCAAATAATTGACGCTTCTCATCCGCCTTTTTACTACGGACTTGTGCATACCGTATGCTCATTGTTTCCTAATCAGTTTTCAAGATATTTTGCTTTTTCTGTAAATGTTCTTGCAATGGCAGGCATTTTGATTATTCTCTTTAAAATTGTAAAGAGAATTACAAAAAATAATCTTTATGCTCTCATAGCGACAGGCGCTTTTGCGTTCAGCATTGCCTGCACAACAATGACTATTTATCTGAGAATGTACGCTACACTTACATTCTTTGTGCTTGCAATGATTTATATGAATCTCAAAATTTTTGAGAGCAAAAACAAGGCAAAGCTGACGGATTTCTTGATTTTGGGACTTATAACCCTGCTCGGCACGCTCACTCAGTACTACTTTATTCTCTTTGAGGGACTTACAGGTCTTATTATGCTTGTGTTCCAAATTAAAGAAAAGAACATAAAGGATTTGGTAAAATACATAGTTACAGCAATTCTCGGCAGTGCGGCGGCACTTTGCATTTATCCGTACATTATTACAAATGTACTCGGCGGCAATCGTGGATTTGGCTCGCTGAGCATTAATATTGATCCGATTACTATTGTTACTTACTTTGTTTATAAGATTTGCACATATATTCAGGTGCTGGCAAAAGATGTATTCTTAAATCAGATTTGGCTGCTTGCACTTTGCGGTGGGGCGCTCATCGGCTTTTGGATTTACCTCCGCTTTGTCAGAAAGGAAAAGCTTTCTCGCACAGCGTATATGGCTTTTGTGCCGTCGCTTGTATATTTTGTGGCTATTTCACTTGTTTCACCGTTCAACAGCGACCGCTACATTATGGCATCTTTGCCAATGCTTGTTGCTATGTTTGTGCTTGCGCTCATTAAGTTTACAAGAATTACAGGCAAAAAGTGGCTTACAACAGCCGTACCGATTTGCCTTGCAATTACCTGCGCAATCGGCTATATCACTGTAAAGCCTTACTATATGTATGGCGTAAAAACCGAGCTTTACACTCCGCAAACCGATAAATGCGTATTTGTAGGCACTGCTATGCTTGAGTGGAACAAGAGTATAGACAAACTCGCAAATTATGACGAAACTATGATTGTTCAAACACCCGACTTTTCGCCTACCCTTGCAAATGAGCTTGAGGACTTTGCAGAGAAGAGGGGAGTAATTACGAACGGCAAGATTACCGAGTTTATGGACGGCTATATGAACAACGGCAGTGAAAAGGAAAAAACCGACAGTATGCAGGCACTTAAAACAGATGAAAAGCTTGCAAATGAAAAGGAAATTACCGTTTATATTTCAAGACTTGCCGACAGGGACAAGGTAATTAAATATATTACGGACAACACAAAATTTAAAAATTATGAGTTGATTTCCGAGGATTACAGCTTTGATGAGTTCTACAACTGGTACGATTACTTTGTAGAAACCGAGTCTTACTGTAATGTTTACAAATTTTATTAATTAAAGATAAGGACAGCAAAATTATGAAAGACAGAAAAGATTCGACTGGATTTGTTTTTTCGGGCGGCGGCTTGCAGGGAATTGCGCACATTGGTGCGGTAACCGCTTTGTATGAGCTTGGCATTAGACCCGAATATGTGTCGGGCACAAGCTCAGGCTCTATTATGGCAATGCTTGTTGCCATGGGACTTGAGCCAAAGGAAATGCATGAGGTTGCCAAAAAGTATTGGAAAATCCTTGCCGAAATCGACAACGGACTTATATTTAAGGCACTTGCACAGTTTATTGTTTATAAAAAAATTCAGAAAAACGGCATTAAAAACGGCGAAATAATTTCTGATGTTGTAAAAGAAGTGCTTGCCTCAAAGGGACTTGAAAATGATTTTAAGTCTTTGCCGATTAATCTTTCTGTCTGTACCGTTGACACAATGACAACAGACGAATGTATTTTTACAACCTATGACGAGCATCTTGAAAGGGAGCATATACACTATCTTACAGATGTTCCGCTCGATGTTGCGGTAAGAGCGAGTATGTCGTTTCCTGCAATTTACACAACCTGCCCGTATAAAGAATATGACTTTGTTGACGGCGGTTCAAAGGATAACCTGCCTGTAAGAGTGTTAAAGGATATGGGCGTAGGCAAGGTGCTTGCAATCGGATTTGATATTTTGCAGTATAAACCGGACGCAGGCCTTGACGGACTTATTAAGGTTATATGGCGCGCGCTTGATGTGTATTCCATTGACAGTACAAGAGAGTCAATGAAACTTGCCGACCTCGCCGTACAGATTAAAAACGAGAATACAGCACTTTTCTCTATCGACAGTGTTGACGATACTATTCAAGAGGGGTATGATGCAATTATGGCTCATAAGGACGAGATTTTAAAAGTTTTCGGATAAATTAAACGGCTGTTGCGATTTAAGCAACAGCCGTAATTTTTATCTTGTTATCAGATTTTTTATTAAAAGTTGGGGTGAATTATGGTTTAACGGAGTGTCGGTCGGGCATTGAAATTTAGCTAACGCTAAATTATCCTCCCAAAAACAAAAAAAGTTTACTCAATTTTTTCAAAAATTGCGGGTTTGGGCAGCGCCCATAAAAATCTTCCGATATAACAAATTATTATGCACTGACAGCCTGCTGTCAGTGTGCGTAAAACAGAATTTGAAAAAACAGGCGGTAGCCGTTGTAAACGGAAATGCCAAAAATATAGGCAACGCATTGCGTTGCCTATGAAGATTAAGTATGTTTTCTTTTATTGCTCTCGCATTGACTTTCGCCTATTCGTTCAAGCCGCCAAACAGCAAGCTGTTCGGCTATCGTCAGATTGCGTAAGCGGAAAGTATTTGTGGGCTTTGCCCACACCCACAACCTTTGAAAAGGTTGACCAAACTTTTATAACTTTTATAATTACTTGTCAAAACACTCCGCTAAACCATAATTTTAAACTACCTTTACGGTAACATCAATTCTCTTTGTGCGGTGCATTGTGTCCTCAACACTATATGTCAGCTTGTATGTACCTACTTTGTTTGTCAGTACATTACCTGTTACTGTAATTTTCTTTGAAATATCATTTGAACAGGTGTCAACTGCGGTCACGCCCTCAAGTAAATCGGCGTGATTGCCTTTGTTGATTGTAATGTCGCTTGTACCGTAAATTTCGGGAGTCTTTGCAGCGTATGGGTTTTGCGGATCGTCATCTGTCGGGTCCCAACCGCAACTCAGATCTGTGATTTTGATTGCATCAGGCTTACCGAGAGGGCCTGGGTTTGAGTCGTCATAAACGGCAACAGGAGTGTTTTCGGGACAATTATCATATATCCACTTTACATCTGCGGTTTCCATTCTTACACAGCCGAGTGAACCCTCTCCGCCGAGCTTGTTAAATTCCTCGGTTTCGAGTGTGTCGGCGCTTGCGTCTGTATACGGAACTGAGTGGAACAGGTAGTCGCCGTAAAATCCCGATACATAGTGACCGTAAACATCATTGAAAAGCGGATTCCATTCCTGCTTGTAATAAATAGAAAAATCATCTCCGAGTACGGTCGCTTTATCTATGCCCGTTGAGCAAATCATTGCACGAATAGGTACGGTGTATTCGCCGTTTTTGTCATAGGTATAAACCGTAACGCAGTTTTGATCTCTGTTTACTTTAATAAAATACGGATTTTTTTCGTAAACATTATTGAGGTTTTCATTCAGCACATCGGTGTTTGCAATGTAGCAGGTTGAATATCCGTCGTAGAGGCTCGGTGTTTCTGCCGTAACCGTTACATTGTAGGTATGGCGAGTGTTGCCTATTTGAGCGGTAATGGTTGCCGTACCCTCGCTGATTCCGTCAATTCGTCCGCCGTCATCAACGGTAACTATGTTGCTGTCACTGCTTGTCCATTTTGATTTTGCAAGATCTTCAGCGGTCGATTCGGATGGAGTTATTATTTTTATCTCCTTACATTCAAGGCTTATGTCTGCGGTTTCTCCTGTTACAATAACGGTTGGCTGTTTGTTGTTTGCCAAAGACGATGGCTGAGTTGCGTTTGTGTCTTTGCTTGTCGGCGCTGAATTGTCAGCGGTTTTTCCTAAAAAAGCGGTTATTATTACCGTTGCGCCGAGTACAATAGCAAGTCGCTGTATAAAGGATTTACGATTAATGGATTTAAAATTCATTGAATTGTTCCTTTCGTTTGTATCTCTGTAAAAATTATATTTGTCATTTTATTTCATTATTATATATGTTTTTTCAAAAAAGTTCAAGAAATATTTAATTATTTAACAAAAATATTGCGAGATATGTTAGAATATATACGGTGATAATTATGTTACATTTTATAAAGCACTTCAGAACGATTACAAGGCATAGGCACAAGGTTATTGCCCACTGCGCAAAGGCAGGCATACTTTGGCAGGGACTTTGGCACGACCTTTCTAAATATTCACCGACAGAATTTATCCCCGGTGCAAAGTATTATCAGGGCACAAGAAGTCCTAATGAAAAGGAAAGAGAGCTTTACGGCTACTCCAAGGCGTGGATGCACCATAAGGGCAGAAATCGCCACCACTATGAATATTGGAACGATTACAACCCAAAGAGCAAGCAGATAGAAAATGTGGAAATGCCGCTTAATTATGTTATTGAAATGTTTTGCGACAGAGTAGCCGCAAGCAAAATATACAACGGCGCTTCATATACCGACAGAGATTCACTCGATTATTTTGGCAGGGTAAAGGGTAAGCACCGTATGCACGAAAATACAGAAAAACTGCTTGAGGAATTGCTTACCATGCTGAGCGAAAAGGGAGAGGACGAAACATTTGCTTATATAAGAAAGCTGAGAAAAAGCAAAAAATAATTTCTTCGCTTTTGTAAAATTACTTTAATAATTTTATATTTTAAAGCATTAAAATATGTTGGCTGTTTGTAACAAACAAGACAAAAATTAACATAAATTATGTAAAAACAATTAAGAAAAAACAAGTAATTGTTAAATTTTTCACATATGAAAAACATACAGAAAATCAGTGTCGATATAGGTAAAAAACTGCGATAAAATTCGGCTTTTTTGGGTAAAAATAAAAACCGATAGTAATTATTGAAAATCCTTGACTTTAACAAAAAAATGTGGTATTTTATATATGCTGATTTTATGACGGAAAATAATAAATCAGCAACGCAAGGCTTACATTGCCGTTTCGGCAAAAAAGCAATAAAATCAATTCAATGAGAGTTAAATCTCGTCTATTGAAAATGCTTGAAGTGCCGACGGTTCAAATCAATACGGTTTGAGCCTTGTCGGTTTTATTTTTGAAATACAGGGGGTTATTCTATGCGTTCCGAATGGAGTAATTTTGTTGGCGGACTTTGGGAATCTGAAATCAATGTCAGAGACTTTATCCAGAAAAACTATAAGCCATATGACGGCGATGAGTCATTCCTCGTAGGTCCTACTGAGGCTACTGATAAGCTTTGGGGCAAACTTAAAGAACTTCAGAAAGAAGAAAGAAGTAAGGGCGGCGTGCTCGATATGGAGACTGAGGTTGTTACCTCTCTCACAGCTTACGGCGCAGCATACATTGACGAAGATCTCAAGGATCTTGAGCAGGTAGTCGGTCTTCAGACAGACAAGCCTTTAAAGCGTGCATTTATGCCTTATGGCGGCATCAAGATGGCTGAGCAGTCATGCCAGATGTACGGCTATGAGCCAAGCCCAAAGCTTCACGAAATCTTTACAAAATATCACAAGACACATAACCAGGGTGTATTCGATATCTACACACCTGAAATGAAGGTTGCTCGTCACAACAAGATTCTTACAGGTCTTCCTGATACATACGGCAGAGGCAGAATCGTTGGCGATTACAGAAGAATTGCTCTTTATGGTATTGATTACCTTATTGAGTGCAAGAAGGAAGACTTCGCTGAAACAAACCGTCAGGGTATGAGAAGAGGCGACTTCCAGCTTCGTGAGGAAATTGCAGATCAGATCAAGGCTCTTAACGGCATGAAGGAAATGGCTGCAATCTACGGCTTTGATATTTCACAGCCTGCTAAGAACGCTAAAGAGGCTGTTCAGTGGCTCTACTTCGGCTATCTCGCAGCTATTAAGACTCAGAACGGCGCTGCAATGAGTGTCGGCAGAGTTTCTACATTCCTCGACATTTATATTGAGCGTGACCTTGAGAACGGTACACTCACAGAGGCTCAGGCTCAGGAACTTATCGACCACTTTGTTATGAAGTGCCGTATGGTTAAGTTCGCAAGAATCGAAAGCTACAACCAGCTCTTCTCAGGCGACCCGGTATGGGCTACACTTGAGGTTGCAGGTATTGGTATGGACGGCCGTTCACAGGTAACTAAGAACGACTTCCGTTTCCTCCACACACTTGAGAATATGGGACCTTCACCTGAGCCAAACCTCACAGTTCTCTATTCTTCAAGACTTCCTGAGGGCTTTAAGAAGTACGCTTCTAGGATCTCAGTTCAGACAAGCTCAATTCAGTACGAGAACGATGATGTTATGCGTCCGGTTTGGGGCGATGACTACTCAATCTGCTGCTGCGTATCTGCAACAGAAACAGGTAAGGAAATCCAGTTCTTCGGCGCTCGTGCTAACCTTGCTAAGTGTCTTCTTTACGCTATCAACGGCGGTGTTGATGAAAAGACAAAGGTACAGGTAGGTCCTGAGTACAGACCAATTACTTCAGAGTACCTCGACTATGATGAGGTTATCAAGAAGTATGACGCTATGATGGATTGGCTTGCTCACCTCTATGTAGGCACACTTAATATGATTCACTATATGCACGATAAGTATTACTATGAGGCTGCCGAGATGGCACTTATTGATACTAACTGCCGCCGTACATTTGCAACAGGTATCGCTGGTTTCTCACACGTTGTTGACTCACTCAGCGCTATTAAGTATGCAAAGGTTAAGGTTATTCGTGACGAAGACGGTATTGCTACTGACTTTGAAATTGACGGTGAGTTCCCAAGATATGGTAACAACGATGAGAGAGCAGACGAAATCGCTGTAAACCTTCTCCGTAAGTTTATGAGCAAGATCAGATACTGCCACACATACAGAGATTCTGAGCCTACAACATCTATCCTTACAATTACATCAAATGTTGTATATGGTAAGGCAACAGGTTCACTTCCTGACGGCAGAAAAGCAGGCGAGCCACTTTCACCAGGCGCTAACCCATCTTACGGTGCAGAGCAGAGCGGTCTTCTTGCTTCACTTAACTCTGTTGCTAAACTTCCATACGAGTATGCACTCGATGGTATTTCAAATACACAGACAATCAGCCCGGACGCACTTGGCCACAATGATGACGAGCGTGTAAACAACCTCGTAAATGTACTTGACGGTTACTTTGATCAGGGTGCACACCACCTCAATGTAAATGTATTCGGTACAGAAAAGCTCATTGACGCTATGGAGCATCCTGAGAAAGAAGAGTACGCTAACTTCACAATTCGTGTATCAGGCTACGCTGTTAAGTTCATTGACCTTACAAGAGAGCAGCAGCTCGATGTAATCGCAAGAACTTGCCACAAGTCAATGTAATTTATAATGGAAAATAAAGAGTTAGTCGGCTATGTCCACTCACTCGAAAGCTTTGGTTCTGTTGACGGCCCGGGTGTAAGATATGTAGTATTTCTGAGCGGCTGCGCAATGCGCTGTCAGTTTTGCCACAATCCCGACACTTGGCAGATGAGTAAGGGTACTCCTTACACAGCGGAACAACTGCTTAAAAAAGCTATCGCATATCGCCCTTACTGGAAAAGTGAGGGCGGTATTACAGTTAGTGGAGGAGAGCCGCTTTTACAGATTGATTTTCTTATTGACTTTTTTAAAAAGGCAAAAGAGCTCGGTATAAATACAACGCTTGACACAAGCGGAAATCCGTTTACCAAAGAAGAGCCTTACTATTCAAAATGGAAAGAGCTTATGAAGTATACGGATTTGCTGTTGCTCGACATTAAGCATATTGATGACGAACAGCACAAAATTCTCACCGGGCAAACAAATGTAAATATTCTGCAAATGGCAAGAGAGCTTTCAGATATGGGCAAGCCTGTATGGATTCGCCATGTGCTTGTTCCGCAGAGGAGCGACTATGACGAGTATCTGTATCGCCTTGCTGATTTTATAAAAACTCTTAAAAATGTTCAGCGAGTTGAAGTTCTGCCATACCATACACTTGGTGTATATAAATGGAAAGAGCTTGGCATTGATTACAAACTCGAGGGCATAGATCCGCCAACAGAGGAGAGAGTTCTTAACGCAAAGAAAATTCTCGGCTGTAAATATTAATTGAATATACATTTAAGGGCAGTCTTTTGGCTGCCCTTTTGGATTGTGGATTACTGTAATTGACATTAGGCTAAAACAAAATATACTAAAATAATTGATAACAATTGACTTGTTTGTACTGATGTGATAATATTTTTATATAGGGTTATCTTTAGAAAGGACTATCTCAATGGAAATAACAAGAAAAGAAATATTAGAACTATACAAGTTTATGGAAGATAATTATAAAAATGAATCTGATGAAATTTACTATTCATTAGAATTGTTATTGAATTGTTTAGTAAATACGAAAAATGCCTTAGCTAATGATATTAGTAAAAATTCTGGCAATTTATCAAAGGTAGGTTATTTATATACTTATGCCACTAAAATTGAAAATTTAGAAGAAATAATTGGCAATTATTTAAACGCATTTGTTTCAGATAATTCTAATACAACTGAAAAATTAAAATATGATGACGGTGGGAAACAACTTATTAAAAACTATAATGATTATGAAACCCCACATTTGTTGACAGAGTCATTTACTTATAAAAAAATATGTGCTTTTTCATTTGAAAATAATAAATATAATGTAAGTGATTGGAAATCTGCTCTAATAAAACTGTGTGAAATTTTGGTTCTAAAAGATAAAACTAAATTTTTAAGTTTTGTTCAATCTGATTCATTTAGTGGAAAGAAAATAAAATACTTTGATTTTAATTGTAAAGGGAAGTATTATCGTAAAATAGCTAATACAAATATATATGTATATACTTGTCATAGTGCGAATACAATTTGTACTATTATGCAAAATCTTTTGAGAGAGTATAATATACCTGTAAGCAGTTTATATGTTTATCTAAGTGCAAATGATATTGCATTACATAATGATGTACCTAAAATTTCAACAAAAATGGGATTTGATGATGAGAAAATAGGAAAATATGTAAGAAAAACAATGCGTGAACTTTCTGATCAAAACTATAATTTTACACAGGATATGTTAAATAAATTGACAGATGGTAATGCTACAAAAAATTTATTTGGTATTGGAATTCCTTTCCTTAAAGAAGTGAAACCTAGAATTGATATTTCTATACAAACAAAAGATGTAAAGGGTTATAATCGCTATTGGAAAGAAATTTTTAGATTTAATCATAAAAATTATTTAATTGTCAGTCAATGGACAGAAGGTAATTCTGAAAGATTTAAAATGTGGCTAAAGGATTTGCATATTTAGTTGCAAGTTTTGATTATATCAAAGGACTGATAAACATAGAAGATAATAAATCAACTCAGACAATAATTCATACAATACCGCCGATATTTAACGAAAATTCAAAAATACTGATACTCGGCAGCTTTCCGTCTGTAAAATCAAGGGAAACCGAGTTCTTTTACGGACATAAGCAAAACCGCTTTTGGAAAGTGCTTGCCTCACTCTTAAATGAGCAAATTCCGGAAAACACAGACGAGAAAAAGCAACTTTTGCTCACTAACGGCATAGCATTGTGGGATGTGATAAAATCCTGTACAATAACAGGCTCAAGCGACAGTTCGATAAAAAATGTTGTGCCAAATGATATTGAACCGATCTTGCAAAAAGCCGATATATCGCAAATTTTCACCAATGGCGCAACTGCCGATAGGCTATACAAAAAATACATATATCCTACTACAAAGAATTCAACAATAAAACTTCCGTCAACAAGTCCTGCAAATGCAGCCTTTACATTAGATAAACTTTTGCATGAGTGGAATGTGGTTTTGAAATTTTTATAAATTTAAAATTTAGGTCAACCCTTTTTAAAGGGTTGCGGATTTGGGCAGAGCCCATAAAATTATAAAGACGAACTTATTTTTTATTAAAACAGTTGTAATTGCACAATAGGATAACTAAACTTTATATTAATCAATACTTTAAGACAAAACAAAAGTTAAGATTAATGAGTGGCAGAGAGTAAGACAGTTACACTTGAGTGATAGTAGAGAAAAGATATTCTAAAGAATACAAAAGTTTTTGTGTGTGGCTAATTTGCCCTTGAAAAGCGGCAAATTAGTAGTTATAGCAGCGTGGCTTTTTTGTTTTTCAAGCAAATAGTTCGTTATTTTACATACTTTGCTGTTCAATTCAAAATGCGATAAACTATAAATCCTACAACAAATAAACTCGGCAGTATCCTACAAACAGATACTACCGAGTTTTATTTTATCTGAACATATAGTGTGCGGTGTCGAGCATAGATTCCATTGTGCGGATTGCCTTGCCTGCTTTTTTCTTTAGCTTTGGATTTTCGTCATACATTTTTCGTCCACAGCAGCCTACCGCTATGCCTGCCATCATTCCAAGGGCAACGCCTTTCATAATGTCTGTCATCGGCGAATGATACATAAGTCTTTCCTCCTGATAAAATTTGTATTTTATATTTAAGCAAGATTGTTCTTGCAATATTATTGTTTACGATTTAAAATAGAATAAAACAGAATTTTTTATTTTTGGAGTGATAAGATTTGGCAAAACTCAATATTGTGCTTGTAGAACCTGAAATTCCGCAGAATACGGGCAACATCGCAAGAACCTGCGCAGCAACAGGGGCAAGTTTGCACCTTGTGCGCCCTCTCGGATTTTTTATTGATGATAAAAAACTTAAAAGGGCAGGACTTGACTATTGGCACTTGCTCGACATTACATATTACGATGATTTAAACGATTTTCTCGAAAAAACAAAGGGCGGAAAGTATTTCCTGTTTTCAACAAAGGGTACTCATATTCACTCAGACGCCGAGTATCCCGATAATTGCTACATTATTTTCGGCAAGGAAACAAAGGGACTGCCTGAGGAGCTTTTAATGAAATATCCCGAAAATACAGTAAGAATCCCGATGATTGATGAGGCGAGAAGTCTTAATCTTTCAAATTCTGTTGCGATTGCTGCTTATGAAGTCCTCAGACAGTGGAATTATCCGCAGCTGCAAAGTGTGGGCGAGCTGCACAACCACAAATGGAGCGATGTTGTAAAGTGATTTTCGTGTTTATTTTGTGCAGATAAATGTTAAAAATACGATTTGTTTCTGAAAAATTTTTGAGAATTGCTCGAAATTTTTTAGATTTATATTGATAAAACCGATGTTTTGATATATAATATAATTGACTGTAAAAATGCTATATTTTTACATTATTCTTCTATTAGAAAGGATTGTTCAATAATGAATCTTAATAAGGTTACAGTTGATGACATCAATGTAAAGGGTAAAAAAGTTCTCGTTCGTGTTGACTTTAATGTTCCGCTCAAAGACGGCGTTATTACTAACGATAACAGAATTACAGCAGCTCTCCCAACAATTAAAAAGCTTATCGCAGACGGCGGTAAGGTTATTCTTTGCTCACACCTCGGCAAGCCAAAGAACGGCCCTGAGGCTAAATTCTCACTTGCTCCTGTTGCAGTAAGACTTTCTGAGCTCCTCGGCAAGGAAGTTGTTTTTGCTGACGACGACGAGGTTGTAGGCGAGAACGCTAAAAAGGCAGTTGCAGAAATGAAGGACGGCGATGTTGTTCTTCTTCAGAATACAAGATTTAGAAAAGAAGAAACAAAGAACCTTGAGCCATTCTCATCAGAGCTTGCATCTCTTGCAGATGTATTCGTAATGGACGCTTTCGGTTCAGCTCACCGTGCACACTGCTCAACAGCAGGTGTTACAGACCACATCAAGGATACAGCAGTTGGTTACCTCATGCAGAAGGAAATCAACTACCTCGGCAATGCAGTTGAAACTCCTGTTCGCCCATTCGTTGCTATTCTCGGCGGCGCTAAGGTTGCAGATAAGCTCAATGTTATTTCTAACCTCCTTGAGAAATGCGATACACTCATCATCGGTGGCGGTATGGCTTACACATTCTTAAAGGCTCAGGGCAAGGAAGTTGGTCTTTCGCTCGTTGACGATACAAAGATTGACTACTGTAAGGAAATGATGGCTAAGGCTGAAAAGCTCGGCAAAAAGCTCCTTCTCCCAATTGATACAACAGTTGCTAAGTCTTTCCCTGATCCAATCGACGCTCCAATCGAGGTTGAGGTAGTAGATTCATCTGCTATTCCTGCTGATATGGAAGGTCTTGATATCGGTACAAAGACTCAGGCTCTCTTTGCAGATGCAGTTAAGACAGCTAAGACAGTTGTTTGGAACGGACCTATGGGCGTATTTGAGAACCCAACACTTGCAAAGGGTACAATCGCTGTTGCTAAGGCTCTTGCAGAAACAGACGCTACAACAATCATCGGTGGTGGTGACTCAGCAGCTGCTGTTATTCAGCTCGGCTTTGCTGATAAGATGAGCCACATCTCAACAGGCGGCGGCGCATCACTTGAGTACCTCGAGGGCAAGGTTCTCCCGGGTATCGCAGTTATCGCTGACAAAAATTAATCTATAAAATCAATAGGGGCGGAGTTTTTCCGCCCTTAATGGTTTACACAATATTTAGGATATAATAAATATGTCGAGAACAATAATTAAATTTACTTCTCCTTTTAACTCTAATGCGGTTTTTGACGCATTTTGCAAGTTTATGTACAGAGAGAATTTTGAGTTTGTTCAGAAAAACGGGGAACAGTATTGGAAAAAAGGTGTAGGCCTTCTTACCGCTCCGCAGTTTTTAAAACTTTCTGTTAATAACGATGGCAGCTATGTGCTTGAGGCTTGGATAAAATTTGCCATTCTTCCGGGTGTATATGTCGGCGAAATGGGTACAAAGGGCTTTGTTGGGGCACTTCCTAAACAATTGCTTAAGGAGAGAGTTGATAAAACACTTATGGCCATGCAGGCTAATGTTATTTATCAACAATAACAGACAACAATTTTTAATTTCTTATAAATTATTTATCGGAAAGGAATATTACAATGGACAAGACAAAGAGAAAGGCAATTATTGCCGGTAACTGGAAAATGAATAAGACACCTTCAGAGGCTAAGGCACTTCTTGAGGCTGTTGTTCCTGCTGTAAAGGATGCTGACTGCGAAGTAATCGCTTGCGTTCCTTTCGTAGATTTAAGCGTAGCTCTTGAAACAACAAAGGGCTCAAATGTTAAGATTGGTGCTGAAAACTGCCACTGGGCAGAGAGCGGCGCTTTCACAGGCGAAATTTCTGCTCCTATGCTCAAGGAAATGGGCGTTGAGTATGTAGTTCTCGGTCACAGCGAGAGAAGACAGTACTTTGGCGAAACAGATGAAACTGTAAACAAGAGAACAAAGGCTGCTCTTGCAGCAGGCTTAAAGCCAATCGTTTGCGTTGGCGAACTCCTTTGGGAGCGTGAGTGCGACATTACTGAGGAAGTTATCGCAAGACAGATTAAGCTTGACCTCTTCAATGTTACAGCTGAGGAGCTTAAGAACATTGTTATCGCTTACGAGCCTGTATGGGCTATCGGTACAGGTAAGACTGCTACCGCTGATCAGGCTGAGGAAGTTTGCGCATTTATTCGTGCAACAATCGCTAAGCTTTATTCACAGGCAGACGCAGACGCTGTTACAATTCAGTACGGCGGTTCTATGAATGACGGCAATGCTGACGAGCTCCTTTCAAAGACAAATGTTGACGGTGGTCTTATCGGCGGTGCATCACTCGTTGCTGAGAAATTTGCAGCTATCGTAAAGGCAGCAAGCAAGTAATTAAATTTTAGGGTACGGACGGCAAAAGGAAATAACTGTAATAAATTTGCAGTCAGTGTTCCCTGTGTCGTCCGTAATGTTTAGAAAGGATTTATGTTATGAAAAAACCATTAATTCTTATGATCCTCGACGGTTTTGGTATTGCCCCGGAGAAAGGTAATGCTATTAAAGCAGCAAATAAGCCAAATATTGATAAACTTTTCGCTGAGAACCCTGTTACTCAGATCGGCGCATCAGGTATGGATGTAGGTCTTCCTGACGGTCAGATGGGTAACTCTGAAGTTGGCCATACAAATATGGGTGCAGGCAGAATCGTATATCAGGAGCTTACAAGAATTACAAAAACTATTAATGAGGATAAGCTCAAGGAGAACGAGGCTATTGTAAACGCAATGGACAAGGCTCTTGAGAACGGCACAGCACTCCACCTTATGGGACTTCTTTCAAGCGGCGGTGTTCATAGCCACATTACTCACCTTTACGGTATTCTTGAGCTTGCAAAGGAAAAGGGCCTTGAGAATGTATATATTCACACATTCCTTGACGGCAGAGATGTTCCGCCATCAAGCGCTGCTGAGTTTATGGACGAGCTCCTTGCTAAGGCAAAGGAAATCGGCGTTGGTAAGGTAGCAACAGTTTCAGGCAGATACTACGCTATGGACCGTGACAATAACTGGGATAGAGTTGAAAAGACATATGCAGCTATGGTTTACGGCGAAGGCGAAAAGGCAGAGTGTCCTGTATGTGCAGTTAAAAATTCTTATGATAAGGGCATTACAGACGAGTTTGTAGTTCCTGTTGTAGTTGAGGGCGGCGCTCAGGTTAAGCCAAACGACAGCATTATCTTCTTTAACTTCCGTCCTGACAGAGCAAGGGAGATCACAAGAACATTTGTAGATCCTGATTTCAAGGGCTTTGAGAGAAAGAACGGATTTTTCCCAGTAAACTTTGTTTGTATGACACAGTATGATGCAACAATGCCAAATGTTGATGTTGCATTTAAGCCGCAGGCACTTAAGAATACACTTGGCGAGTATGTTTCAAACAAGGGTATGACACAGCTTAGAATTGCTGAAACAGAGAAATATGCTCATGTAACATTCTTCTTCAACGGCGGTGTTGAAAAGCAGTATGAGGGCGAGGACAGAATCCTTGTTAAGTCACCTGCTGTTGCAACATATGACTTACAGCCGGAGATGAGCGCTTATGAAGTTACAGATAAGCTTGTTCCTGCTATTGAGAGCGGCAAGTATGATATGATTATCTTAAACTACGCTAACTGCGATATGGTAGGTCATACAGGCGTGTTTGAGGCAGCTGTAAAGGCTGTTGAGGCTGTTGATACCTGCGTTGGCAGAGTTGTTGAGGCTATCAAGAAAATGGGCGGTGTTGCTCTTATCACAGCCGACCACGGTAATGCAGATAAGATGGTAGACGCTGACGGTTCACCGTTTACAGCTCATACAACAAATCCTGTTCCTTTCTGTGTAGTAGGCTATGATTGCCAGCTCCGTGAGGGTGGCAGACTTGCTGATATTGCTCCTACTATGCTCCAGATTATGGGCTTAGAGCAGCCTGCAGAAATGGACGGCGTTAGCCTTATTAAGTAATTTTAACTTAATAAATTTTGCATAAAAATAAGCTGTACTTGAATTATTCAGGTACAGCTTTTTGCTTGTGTGAATTTATTTTTTTGCCAAAGGTTTGGATAAATTATGGTTTAGCACACAAAGTTTAGCTTAATAAATTCAAAATTTAGTTCAACCCTTTTTAAAGAGTTGCGGGTTTGGGCAGAGTCCATAAAATAATAAAATTGCACTGATTTTCAATAAAAACAAGCAGTTGCAATTATATTATAGAATAACTAAATTTTAAATTACTCAAGACTTTAGTAGAAAACAAAAGTTCAGACTAACGAGCGGCAGAGAGGAAGAAAGTTACACTTGAATGTCAGTAGAGAAAAAGATATTCTAAAGGACACAAAAGTTTGCGTGTGTGCCTGATTTGCCCTTGAAAAGCGGCAAATTAGTAGTTTAGTAGCGTGGCTTTTCCTTTGTTGCTGTCGTATTTTTGACTATCGCCGTTATGTTCAAACCGCCAAACAGCAAGCCGTCTGGATGTTACAAATCAGCGATTGCCTCTTTAATGGCATTTGAAACAACGGTTTTTAAATGCGGGGCAGGCTCGTTACAGATTTTGTAATTATTATTTTTACATTCCTCTAAAAGTATCAGCAATTTTTCTTTACAGTCCGGCTTGTATTTTATAACGGTCTTGGTTGTTGAAATCAATATGAGAATTTCTGCAATGTTTTCGCTCTTGAACGCATTAAAATACTTTTCTTTAATGTCTTCCCACATCTCAAGGTAGTCGGCTACAAGGAGATTTGTGACTATTTGCCATATATTCCAAGATATAAAATTGTTGTACCTGTCAAGCGCTTTAGCAATATAATTAAAGTACGGATACAGCAACAGCGGAGTTTGCTCGCTAAGCTCAATAAGCACATTTTCGGCTCTGCAATCGGCATTGTCGATCATTAGGTTTATTAAAACAGGTATAACCATAACCTCGCTTTTTGCAAGCTCAACAAGGCTGCTGTCGTTTTCAGTTTCTGCTATTTGTATATAAATTTCATTAATATTCATTACAATTACCATTCCAATTCTTATAATTATATATTACTATATTTTGAAATCGTTTTCAAGGTAAATGCTAAATTATGCAAAAATAGCGCACACCATAAGATATGCGCCAAAACTTAATCGCTGAATATTTTATCGGATAATTCCCTTGTTGGTGTTTGCACATCTTTGAGTTTTCTTTGAATTTGCCTTGTGCGAACTCCGACAAGCTTGTCGAGTTCTTTATTTGCCTGATCAAGTCTTTGTTGAGTTGCCTCAAGCACATCTCCGAATTTGTCAAATTCCTGCTTGACTGCGCCGAGAATTTCCCATACCTCCGCACTGCGCTTTTGTACGGCAAGCGTTTTAAAGCCCATTTGCAGTGAATTAAGAAGTGCCGCCATTGTGCTTGGCCCTGCAATATTTACCTTGTAGTCACGCTGTAAAATTTCAACAAGTCCACGATTGACAACCTCGCTGTATAATCCCTCGAAAGGCAAAAACATAATTGCAAATTCTGTGGTGTAGGGAGGATCTATGTACTTATCGTGAATGTCCTTTGCCTCGCTTTTAATGGTGGCGATTAATGCCTTTGCCGCAAGGTCTATCTTCACTTTGTCGCCCTCGTCTATCGCATCTCTAAGTGCTGAGTATGTATCACCGGGGAATTTCGAGTCAATCGGCAAATAAATAAACTTATCATCGTCAGACGGGAGCTTGACCGCAAATTCAACCACATTTCGTGAGCCTTTTTTTGTTGCTACATTTTCCTCGTATTGCTCGGGAGATAAAATTTCGCTGAGTATTGCCGAGAGCTGATATTCGCCAAGCGTACCTCTTGTCTTAACATTTGTAAGCACCTTTTTGAGGTCGCCAACGCCGTTTGCAAGATTTTGCATTTCGCCGAGTCCCTTGTAGACCTGCTCAAGACGCTCGCTGACAAGTGAAAACGAGCGGTTCATTTTTTCTTCAATAGACTGCTGTAATCGTTCGTCAACAGTTTTACGCATTTCCTCAAGTTTACGGTTGTTATCCTCTTGAATATAATTAAGTCTGCTCTCAACCGAGCGCCTGATATTTTCGAGCTTTTGCTCATTTTCGAGCGAAAAGGTTTTAAGTCTTTCTTCAAGCTGATTAAGGCTTTTGCTCTGATTTATTGCATACGCACTCTGATTTGCGTAAATCATATCACCGAGATTTTTTACAGAGATTTGCGTTGCCGAGGTAAGCTCCTGCCTGAGTGTGGATTGTTCTGTGTGGAGTGACTGTTCAAGCCTTTTTATTTCTTCGCTGTTGCCGTTTTCGGATTTTTTCTTTAACTGATTGGCTATTACAATGCCAAGCATTGCAACAGTAATTAACAGCAAAACGATTGTTACAATATTTAGTATAATTTCCAATTTAGGTACTTCCTTTACTGTTTATATAAATATTTTACTATTTTACTTGTCAAAAGTCAAACAAATGTTACAAAAGCAGTTTTGTTTTGAATGTTGGGGTAGCATTTATGAATAATGGTTTGCGCACTTTCGGTCGGGCAGCATAGTAAAGCAAAAGCAAAACTTTTGATAAAGCACTCAAAAAGCACGAAAAAGCAGACTGCCGTTTGACAGTCTGCTTTGTTTATAAATTATTCAAATACGGTTTCCACAAGTTTACTGCAACCTATTGGCGAATATAAAAATCGGTCGATATGGTTGCCGTTAAAGTAGTATTTCGGTTTTTGCGGATTGTATTTGTAATCAAAGGTGTCTATGATTATAATTTTAATCTTCATCTTTTCGGGAATAATGCTTTTTATGTAAACGCTTGCCTGCTGTCCAACCTCTATGCCGTCTTTGCTCTCTGCAAGCCCTGCAAGGTTAGGGGTAAGCTCTACAAAAGCACCGTAATTTTCCACACTGCGAACTATACCGGCAACGGTTTCGCCAGCGCAAAAGCTGTTTGCATTTTCTTCCCATGTGCCTAAAAGCTCCTTATGGCTCAGGCTTATTCTGCCGTTTTCAATGGATTTTATAACCGCCTTTATATCCATTCCGACAGTGAACCGCTCACGAGGGTGCTCAATTCTCGATACGGAGATTGTATCTATCGGCATAAGCGCCACAATTCCGCAGCCTATATCGGCAAATGCACCGAAATTCTCAAGGTGGGTGATACGGGCGTCGATAATATCTCCGCAAACGAGGCGAGAAATGTAGTCTTTCATACAGCGCTGTTGCGCCTTTTCTCTTGAAAGCACCGCAAAGCGCTCGCCTTTCTCGTCAACGGCAAAATCGGTTATGACAAAGCAAACGGGACGATTCACCCTTGAAATTACCGCAATGTCACGCACTGTGCCCTCTCGGATTCCGATAGCACCCTCTTCTCTGGGAATAACGCCTTTCATTATGCCTAGGTCAACAATGAGGTTATGTTCGGCATCGCACACGCAAGCTCGTGCCTCAAGGATTTTCCCTTCTTTTTTTGCGTCGCTGAGCAAAGAAAAGCTATGAAGTGTGTTGATATTGTCCTGTGTTAAAATAAGTTTTCCTTCGGGTAAATATTCTGACATTTTGTAGCCTCCGTTAATTTTATTGCGCATACTGACATTATTTGTAAAAAGGCAGAGTATAATCCTCTTTCAGTACGCACATTTGGTTACAAATATTAGTATGATTTTGGCTTGTAAAATATGCCGAATAAACCGGTCGGGAAATTTTTGCTTGCAAATATAAAACTTTAATCTCGAATAAAAAATTCAGGTCAAGCCTTTTGAGTTCTATTCTAAATGTTTGGGGAAATCTTAATAAATAATGTTTTTGGTCGGGTAACGAAGTTAAATCATTAGGCTCTATATTAAATGTTGGGGTAAGGAAAGAGCCTACAAAATTAATTTAAAAAATTTTCAAAAA